>Ga0209160_1000826_pt1 | contig 25875 bp, 27 predicted proteins | sample GraSoiAngelo_153_FD_186167 | JGI IMG/M metagenome (GOLD analysis project Ga0209160, IMG submission 186167) | Grasslands soil microbial communities from the Angelo Coastal Reserve, California, USA - 14_1009_12_40cm (SPAdes) (version 2) | ecosystem: Environmental > Terrestrial > Soil > Grasslands ...
GCGGCCTTGGGCTGCGTAATGACCGGACGCCACAGATGCGGGATGCCCTCGTACACCGTCAGCTCGAGCATCTTGGGGTCGATCAGCAGGAACTTGACCTCGTCCGGGCGCGCCGTGAAGAGGAGGCTCAGGATCATCGTGTTGAGGCCGACGCTCTTGCCCGATCCCGTGGCGCCCGCAACGAGCAGGTGCGGCATACTCCGGAGGTCCGCCACGACGGGCCTGCCGAAGATGTCCTTGCCCAGCGCCAGCTTCAACGGCGAGCGCGAGCCGACAGAGGCCTCGCTCAGGACGATCTCCTTGAGCATCACGTCTTCGCGCCGCGGGTTGGGCACTTCGATCCCGACCACCGACTTGCCGGGGATGGGCGCGACGATGCGGATGCTGATCGCCCGCATGGCCAGCGCGAGATCGTCGGCGAGGTTCACGATGCGGGCCACTTTGACGCCGGGGGCCGGCTCGAATTCGTACATCGTCACGACGGGGCCCACGTGCGTCTGGATCACCTGGCCGTCGATCCCGAAGTTCGCCAGGGCCTGGGTCAGCACCTGAGCCTGCGCGCGGATCTCTTCGTCGGTGAGCCGATCCACGCGCACCGCCGGATCGCTCAGCAGCACAGCCGGGTCTGGCAGCACGTACCCGGCCACGTCCACGACGTGTGGCAAGATAAGTTGCTCCGAGCGATGCCCCGCGATGGCGAGCTTCCTCTTGCGGCGACGGTACGCCGGCTGGCTCAGCAACGCCGGCTCCACGGTCTCGGCGCTGTCTGCCGCCTGAACGACCTCCGCATCTACCGGCACGACCGGCTTCAGCCTGATGATCTTGATCGGTTTGTCCCTGCCGCGATTGGGCTTCTCGCCCGTACGCGCCTGGAACTGGTCCCACTGTTCCTGGACCCACTCGCGAAGCGTCGCCGCCATCTCCCCCCACTGTTGGCCGAGCGCGACCAGCGAGACCGGCAACGCGACGAGCACGGACAGGAGCAACCCGGCAATCATCACGATGTGGGCGCCCACCGGCGCGAAGTACGTCACGAGCAGCCCGCTGAGCGCGCCGCCGACATGCCCGCCCGCCAGTCCTTCCTGAACCCACCCGCTACTGATCGTCGGCACGCCAGACAGGTGCAGCGCCAGCAACATGGACAAGAACAGGAGCAACGCCGTGAAGCCGCCGGCGCTGCGGAGCGTGACCCCCAATCCGCCCCGGAGGAAGCACCGGCTCCCCAGGATCCCCAGTGCGATCGGCACGAGATAGCCCCCGCCCCCGACGGCCGCAAAGACGCCGGTGGCCAGCGTCATCCCGACCTGGCCGATCAGGTTTTGAACGGACTCCGGATGAAAGGACTCTTCGAACAGAATCGGATCGCGTGGAGAGTAGGATAGCAGCGAGAGGCCGAGGAGCAGGGCCAAGGTGAGGAGCACCACCCCCGCCATCTCATGGCGGGTCCCTGCCGCTCCGCTTTTACTCGTACCAGCAGCGGCCATTGTGGGGGAGGCTACCATATCAAGGGGGCGAGATCAATGATTCCCCTGCAGGTAGTAAGCGGGAAATACGAAGGGCTACCTTCCCGGGAAGGTAGCCCTCGCGGCGCTTGGGGCGCCTCAACAGTCCACTATTGGTCGCCTATGTCGGACCCGCCTACGACAGTCAGTTGGGCACCGCCGTCGTCGCCAGATCCACAGCCCCTCACCTTGCAGGCTGTGTTCCGTCGCCCAGAGTGCTTGTGTGTCGCTGTTCAGCGACCGCGCACCAAGAGGCGCCACCCTGGAAGCATACGGAGAAGGATTCGGCTCCGAGCGGAAGGCCCACCGCGGCGAGACAGTTCCCGTCGCCAGCGGGCCTGCATTGTCCGGAGGAGTGAGTTCGTTCATACGAGCACCTCCTCTCTCTATGACAGACACCCTTCGCGAGTGCGAGATCATCGTAATCCTCTCCGGCTGTCCTGTCAATTCGACCTTTCCCTAACGAGATACTACGGACCCGCCGACCTCGGACAGCGGCTTCACCGGGGATGCTATACTGCGGGTGTGGCGCGCACTCTTGGCACCTACCCGATCAGGATCTTCGATGACTTCCGCAACGTCGCCCAGCTCTACCAGTATTCCCGCGCCATCCTGTCCGCGCTGGAGTTCGATCTCTTCACCGCCATCGGAGCCCGCACCTGGCCGATCGCAGCGCTGGCACGCCGCCTCCGAGCCGACCAGCGGGGGCTCGACATTCTCTGCCGGATCCTCGCCGCGCTGGGCCTGCTGGTCAAGCGCGGCTCCGCCTATCGGAACACGCTGCTGACGCGCACGGAGCTGAACCGGCGGAGCCCGGCCTATCGCGGTGCCTACCTCGACCTCATCACGAACCACTGGCACGATTTCACGCAGCTCACCGACAGCGTCCGCTCGGGCAAGCCGCTGGACGCGGATGAGCCAGAGTCGCCCGCCTGGCGCCGCAGCTTCACCTGGGCGATGCACCACCGGAGCCGTGAGCAGGCGAAGACGGTCGCCCGGTTCCTCGACCTGCGCCGGGCGCGCACCCTGCTGGATTTGGGCGGCGGGCCCGGTACCTACGCCATGGCCTTCCTCGCGGCGAACCCGGCCCTGCGCGCCACGGCGGCGGATCGCCCCACAGCCCTCAAGGTCGCGCGCGAGATCGCGGCGACGCATCCCGCCAAGGCCCGGCTGAGCTTCGCGACGCTGGATTTCATGAGCGATCCTCTACCCGGCCGCTACGACGTGGTCTGGCTGTCGAACATCATCCACATCTACGCGCCGGCGCAGAACGTGGGGCTCTTCCGCAAGATCCGCAAGGCCCTCACCCCGGACGGGCGCCTGATCATCCACGACGCGTTCCTCACCGACCCGCGCGGGCTGTATCCTATCGACACGACGGCGTTCGCCCTGACCATGCTGCTCTTCACCGACACCGGCAACACTTATGCGTCGCGGGACGTGATGCACTGGCTGCGCAAGGCCGGTTACCGACGCGTCAAGTTGCTGACAGGGATTGGGAGAAGAAAAGACGGAGAGAACGGTCTAATCGAAGCGTCGAGAGAGCGCTAGCTCAAGCTGAGCAGCGCGTCGGTCAACGCGGCGAATTCCTCGATGCTCAACGTCTCGGCGCGGCGGCGGGGATCGATGCCGGCCTGCTCCAATGCCGCGGCCGTCGGCCCGCCTTCGAAGCCCTCATCGCGCAGCGAATTCGGCAGAGCCTTACGCCGGTGCGCAAACCCGGCACGCACGATCCGGAAGAAGAACGCTTCGTCCGCCACCGAGACGCGCGGCTTCCGCAACGGCGTGAGCACGACGACCGCCGACCCCACCTGCGGCTTCGGGCGAAAGCATGTGGGCGGCACCCGGAACGCCTGCCGCACCTCGCAGTAGAACTGCGCCGCGATGGAGAGCGCCCCGTAGTCCCTGCCTCCGGGCGCCGCGGCCAGGCGCGCGACCACCTCCTCCTGGAGCATCAGCACCAGACGGTCGATGCGCCGCCGATCCTCCAGCAGGCGGAACAGCAGCGGCGTCGAGACGTAGTACGGCAGGTTGGCCACCACCAGAAACGGGCTCGGCACCTGCGCGTAATCGAACGTCAGCGCGTCGCCCTCGACCAGGCGGAAGTTCGACCGGCGTCTCAGCGTCGCGCGGAGGTGCGCGCAGAGGGCGGCGTCCAGTTCCACGGCGACCACGAGCCCGGAGCTGTCCAGCAGCGCATCCGTCAGGATCCCCCGCCCCGGGCCGATCTCCAGCACCGTCTCGCCAGGCTGCAGCTCGGCCAGGCGGACGATCTTGTGGACGATGTTCTTGTCGATCAGGAAGTGCTGCCCCAGGGACCTGCGCGGGACATGCGCGGGCGCGGCGCTGGCGCGAGGGCCGGGGCGCGTCATTGCGAGAGCCGGTTCTCCGCGAACTGCGCGGCGAGCCTGATCGCCTCGCTGAGACTGCCGTCATCGGCAACGCCCCTGCCGACGATGTCATAGGCGGTGCCGTGATCCACGGACGTGCGGATGATCGGCAGGCCCACCGTGATGTTGACCGACTTGCCGAAGGCGGCGAGCTTCAGCGGGATCAGGCCCTGGTCGTGGTACATGGCTACCACCGCATCGTACTTGCCCTGCGCCGCCTGCCGGATGAGCGTGTCCGCCGGCAGCGGCCCGACAGACGGGAACCCCTGCGCCAGCGCCCGCTCGATGCCGGGCCCGATGGCCGTGCGCTCCTCGGTCCCGAACAGCCCGCCCTCGCCGGCGTGCGGGTTCAGAGCCGCCACCGCGATCCGCGGGCGCTTGATGCCGAAGAGCTCCGTCAGCCCGCGATGGCACAGCCGGATCGCCTGCGCGATCCGCTCTGGCGTGAGGAGCGCCGGCACGTCCTTGATCGCCGCATGGATGGTGGCGAAGAGGATGCGCAGCGGCCCGCCGACGATCATCATGCCGACCTCCATGGCGCCCGTCAGGTCGGCCAGCATCTCGGTATGGCCGGGATAGGCATAGCCGGCGAGGTTGATCGCCTCCTTGCTGATCGGCGCCGTTACGATGGCGGCGATGCTCCCGTCCAGGGCCCGCTCGACCGCCTCCTCCACATAGACGGCCTGGGCCGCGCCGGTCTCCTGGGACACCTTCCCCGGCGTGAACGGCCCGAGCGGCTGCGGGAGCGGGTCGAGCACCGGAATGACCGCGTCCGGCGCCGCGAAGCCGGACAGGTCCACGCTGCGGACCTTCAGCGGCGCCTTCAACGCGCTGACCGTCCTGGCCAGCACCTCGGGCGAGCCGATGACCAGCGGCCGGCACACGCGCCGCACGCCCGGGCGCGACAGGGCCTTCACGATGACCTCCGGGCCGATTCCCGCCGGATCACCCATCGTGATGCCGAGCAGAGGCTTAGCGGTTTTAACGGCTGTTCTCACGATAGAAACTTCCGGAAGCGGTCCTGGTCGCGGATGCGGAGAAATTTGATCCCCATCCGTTGGCCGTCAGCCCACCGCACTGAAGCAGCGACCTCGATGGGCATTTCCGCCTCCGCCACGAAGAGCTTGAGCTCAAGGATCGTGTCAGCAGGCAACGGCGTGTCCGTCTCCATCATGCAACCCCCGAGCGAGAGATCGCGCGCGATCCCCTTGCCTTTTTTGTGCTCTCCCGCAAACGCGAGAGCAAACCGCACCAGGACCCGTTTGAATTCGCGCTGCTCCCGGCCCTCCGGCTGAAAGGGTCGTCCTCGAAGAAAGCCCCATAGGCGACGCATCAGGGATATGGCTGTTCCCCCTCCTTAGGGAGTGCCCCTATTGTACACTTTCTTCCCGACTTTCGATCGGTGTCGTCTGTTATGATGCCGGGAGACGCCGGAGGGCCGGCGTGAGTAGAGGGACAGACTCAACTCAGGGGGAATCGGTATGGCTGTGCAGGTCTACGGGTGCAACCACGTCGCCATCGAGGTGGACAACGCCGAGAAGGCCGTGGCGTTTTATGCTGACGTGTTCGATCTCGAGATGCTGCGGGGCGGCGAGGGCGCGGCCTGGTGCAAGTTGGGGGAGCACCAGTTCATGGCCATCTTCGAAGTGAAGGAGCTCCGCCCGGACCGCGTGAAGCACTTCGGCATCATGGTGCGCGATGAGGCGCAGATAAAGGAGGTGCGGGAGAAGCTTACCCAGAAGTACGGGCTGAAGCTGGAGCCGCACTTCCGCTGCGATTTCCGCGACCCGTGGGGCAACCGCATCCAGGTAGGGGACTTGCAGGACGAGTCGCTGGTCTGGCTGCTCCCCTACCGCGAAGTCCAGACGACCGGCATCAAGTTTACTGAATGACTATCTTTCTTGAGCCTCGCCGGTCATCGGAACGAAGGCAACGGGCAGGAGCGGGGTGCGCTCGTAGCCCGAGTGGGTGCGGCGGATCAGCATGAGGTCCTGGGAGAATTTCTTGCCAAGTGGAAGGATCATCCGCCCGCCGACGGCGAGTTGGTCCAGCAGCGGTTGCGGGATGTGGTCGGGCGCGGCACTGACGAGGATCGCGTCGTAGGGCGCGTGCTCCGGCCAGCCTTGATAGCCATCGCCGGCCCGCACCTGCACGTTTGCATAGCCCAGTTCCTCGAGCTTCGCGGCGGCCTGCTCCGCCAGCGGCTTCACGATCTCGATGGAGAACACGTCGCGGGCAAGCTGGGCCAGGACCGCAGTCTGATAGCCCGAGCCGGTGCCGATCTCGAGCACCCTGTCATCGCCGCGCAGCCGCAGCGCTTCGGCCATGAAGGCCACGATATAAGGCTGGGAGATCATTTGGCCGTGGCCGAGCGCCAGCGGACCGTCCCGGTAAGCCTGGGGCGCATAGGAGACCGGCACGAACAGGTGACGCGGCACCTGGCGCATCGCTCTGAGCACCGCCGTGTCCTTGACGCCGCGCGCCTCGATCTGGCGCTCGACCATCCGCTCCCGCTCCGCTTGGCGCGTGGGATCTGACGAAGGCGCTCCGGCATCGGAACCATCGAAGCCGTCGCCGCACCCCGGCGCCAGAAGCTGCGCTCCAAGCACGGCGGCGATCCAGAACCTCCGGCACCTCATCCAACCTCTCCTCTCACCACGGCGGGAAGTATTTTCATATGGCGGGTGGCACCGATCCAGGCCTTGATGCGTAGGGGCGGACCTGCGTGTCCGCCCAGGAGAGGGCAACCACATAGGGTTGCCCCTACGAAGAAATGAAGGTGCCGATCGGCGGCAGGACCCGCGAGCCGCAGGCGATAGGACCCGTTCTTAATCCTTCCCGCCGAACAGCTTCCTTTTGATCCACCCCGGAATGAATCGCGCCGCCCGCCGCGACATCGCCCTCAACCGCTGCAGCGTGGCCGGATCGCCCTTCCAGTATTCCGCCACGATCGCCTCGTCAATCTGATTCACCACGCCGTCGAAGACGAGGACCACCAACACCAGGTCGTCCAGATACCCCAGGACCGGGATGAAGTCCGGGATCAGGTCGAACGGCATGGCGAGATAGGCCACGACGCCGGCAAGCGTGGCCTTCGCCTGTGCCGGCACGCGCCGGTCCGCCAGGAGGTTGGCCACGAGCGCCGCCAAGTGCGGAACCGTGAGCGCCGCTTCTTTCCAGAGGGACACGCCTGTTCGCCTCTCTGCAGTGGACTGTGCGGTGGAGCACAGAGCAATCGCCGCGGCGGCGACGGCGCGGGCGACCTGCTCCATGAACGCCAGGTTCAATGTGTCGAGAGTGTCGGTCGGCTGGTGGTAATGGGGATTACGGAAGTTGGCGGTATCGGTCAGCATCACCGCCGGATAGCCGTAGTGCCAGAAGGCCGCATGGTCGCTGCGCCGCGTGTCCGGCAGCAGCTCGCCATTGCCGGGCACCACGAGCGAGATCGTCTTGAGATCCGGCACGGCGTGGTTGGCAGCGGCTTCCACTGCCTTGACCAAGTGCGCGGAGGCGGCATTCCCCACGATCCCGAGAAAGTCCCCCACGGTCGGCACGGCGACCGGCACGCCGGGCGGCTTTTGCTGCGAGCCTTCCTCAGAACGCGCGTAGCCGACACACTCCATCACGATGGCGCCGCAGATCTCCTCGTTGGCGGTCTGGAGGGATGCGGCGTAGGCCAGGCTGCCCAACAAGTTTTCCTCTTCCAAACAGAACGCGATGAAGCGGACACTTCTGGTCATCGGAACGCCCCGAAGACTGCGGGCGACCTCGAGCAGCACCGCCAGCGCGCTAGCGTTATCGTCGGCGCCGGGAGATGCTTCGACCGTGTCGTAGTGCGCCGCGATGATCAGCGGCGGAAAAGGGGACTGTCCCCTTTTTTCCGCAATGACATTGCGGTAGGTGCCTCCCAGCGCCTTGAACGGGTGAGTCGAGATGTCCAGCCCCAAGCGCGTGAACTGTTCTGCGAGATAGGCTTCGGTGCGGCGGAGGGCGGCGGGAGCAGTGACCGGATGGCGTTCTCCGATCAGGGTACCAAGGTGGGATAACAGCGTCTCATCCATGGTCTTCCGGCTCGACGTGCACGACCACCTCAGCCACGCCGGGGAACGCCTGCTTGAGCTTGTCCTCCACGTCGTGCGCGACGGTGTGGGCGCGGACGATCGTCATGGCCGGATCCACGTGGATGCACAAGTCCATGAAGACGTGCCGGGAGAGCCCGCGGGTGCGTATCTCGTCGCAGCAGCGCACGCCCGCCACGGTAAGCGCGACCTCGCGGATCGCGTCGGCGTCCAGACGCGCCCGGTCGGCGAGGGACTGCGTTGCCTCCTGGAGCACCAGCAGCCCTGTGCGGCCGATGAACCCCGCGATGACCACGCCGGCGATCGGGTCAAACAGCGGATAGCCCGCGGTCACCGCCGCCAGGCCGATCAGGACTGATAGGGACGAGAGGATGTCGCTCGCCGTATGGCGGGAGTCCGCGAGGAGGATCTCGCTCTGGAGGCGCGCGCCGCGCCGCCGTTCCCAGGTCATGACCCCCCAGTTGACCGCCATCGTCCCGAGCATGACCCCGAAGCTGATCCCGGTCACCATCGGCACGACGGACTCGCGCCAGTGGAGGTAGCTGTTCCGAAGAATGTAGAGGCAGGTCCCGAACAGCATCAGTCCAATCGCCGCCGCGGCAAAGGTCTCGTACTTCTTGCGGCCGTACGGGTGCAGGGCGTCGGGCGGATGGGCTGCCGCCCAGAGTCCGATCAACCCGATCACGTTCGACAGGCCGTCGAAGGAGGAATGGATGCCGTCGGCCTGCATGCTCACCGAGCCGGTGAGGAACCCGTAGCCGAACTTCGCCGCGGCGACGCCGAGGTTCAGCCACAGGACGATCCAGAGGATGCGGCGCGTCTCACGCGCGGCGGCGTCCTCCGTGAAAACTCCACTCGTCTGGCCGCGCCGGCTCATCGCAAGATCAAATAGCCCATGTACCCAGCATACAGCAGGACTGACAACAGCACGATGCGCGGGTCCAATCGCCCGATCTTCTGGATCTGAGCCAGGCCCAGCACTGCCCCGACGAGCGGCAGCGCCACGCTGAGCATGGCGCCCGCATCCAGGTTCCAGCCGGTGCCGACCAAGCCCACCGACACCGGAAACGTCCCTTGGAACACCATCGCCCCAGTGATGTTGCCCACCGCCAGCGTGTCCTTCTTCTGATGGACCCAGAAGAAGCTGTTCATCGTCTCCGGCAGTTCCGTCGCGATCGGCGCGACGAGCAGGGCGAGCACGAGAGGCGAGACGCCCATGCCGAGCGCGGCGTCCTTGACGACGTGGACGAATAGGTGCGCGCCCCCGATGAGCAGCCCCAGCCCGCCGAGAACCTGCGTCACGATCAGCGCGGTTGCCGGCCGGCCGGCGCGGCGCGAGAAGTACAAGGGATCCAGCTCCAGCTCGCTGACCTTGCCGCTCGTCATGTGAATCTTGACGTACCACGCATACATGAGCAAGAGCCCGACAGCCGTCGCGTAGTGCAAGGCCCGCGCCGGGACAACCGACACGAGCAGCGCCAGGCCGTAGGCCGCCAGGAAGAAGCCCAGGTCATGGCGAACGGCGGGGTAGTCCAATTCGAACTGGTCCGCCCGCTTCCGCATCCGCCCCAGAAGCAGGAGGAAGCCGGCCAGCAGCGGCAGGACCAGCGTGCCCAGCATCAGCGGCGCGCCAAGAATGGCGCCGATGCCAATGTCGGTTTCGGCCTGGCTCGTGCCCCAGAAAATGGCGATGACGGGAATCAGCGTCTCGGGCAGCGCAGTCGCGATGCCGGCCAGGATGCTCCCGATGGCGCCGTCGGAGATGCCGAGCCGCCGGCCCAGCCACTCGACGGCGTTCGTGAAGACCGCGGCGCCGCCGAGGATGATCCCGATCGCCACAAGAAAGAGCAGCAGCGAGAGGAGCATGGCGCGCGTCAGTTCCGCAGGCGGCGGAGGGCGCGCTCGACCTCGCGCACGACGTCCCGCAGCGGCAGGCCGGTCTGCTCCGCGATCCGCTTGCAGTCCTGGTACTCCGGACGGGCCTTCAGGCTGCGTCCCGCCGCCTTCGCCACCTTGACACGCACCGGGCCGAACCGCGTGGCCACTTCGGTCAGCTCCCGCGCGAGGAGACGACGCGCGACCTCCTGCACGCGCACGCCCAACGTCGTCGTCTCGGCGAAGAGGACCTTGAGCACCGGCTCCACCTTGGCCGGATCGGCCAGTACGCTCAGGACGATGCCGGGCCGGCCGCGCTTCATGATCACCGGCGTCAGCGTGACGTCCAGCGCACCGCGCGCCAGCAGGCGCTCGATCAGCAGGTCGTACCCCTGCGGGTTCATGTCGTCGAGGTTAGTCTCCAGCATGGCGACGCGATCGGACTCCGCCGGCTCCAGCGTGTCGCCGACGAAGACCCTCACGGCGTTTGGCCAGCCGGGCGGATCGGCCTCGCCCGCGCCGTAGCCGATGGAGGTGACCGTCATCGCCGGCATCGAGCCGGAACCGGCGCTCAGCGTCGCCATCAGCGCCGCGCCGGTGGGCGTCGTCAGCTCGAAGCGCGGCCCCGCCGCGTACACCGACAGGCCTTTCAGCAGCGCGGCCGTCGCAGGGCCCGGCGCAGGGATGACGCCGTGCTCGGACCGGCTGGTCCCGGAGCCGACATTGATGGCCGAGACGTAGAGCGCCTCCACGCCGAGGAGGTGGCAGCCGAGCACGGTGCCCACCACGTCCACCAGCGAATCAAGGCTGCCCAGTTCATGGAAGTGGACCTTGGCCGCCGGCGTGCGGTGCGCGAGGCCCTCGGCCTCGGCGAGTCGATCGAAGACCGCGAGCGACCGGTCGCGCACCGGCTCCGGGAGGTGCGCCGCCTTGAGCACCCGGCGGACGTCCCGCAAGCTCAACATTCGGTCCCGTCCCTTCTCGATGAGGACGTCCACCTTGGTGCCGGACAGCGCGCCGCGGGCCACCCGCCGGCTGCGGAGAGAGAAGCCCCGGAGCCGCAGGACCTCGAGGCCCTGCACGAGATCGGCAAGCGGCAACCCGGAGTCCACGAGCGCGCCCAGGCACATGTCACCGCTGACGCCGGAGAAGCAGTCGAAGTAGGCGATGCGCATAGAGAAGGCCATCTTAGCAAAGCGCTTGAGTCTTTGCTATTCGTTGACCAGGGGTGGCACGTTGTGTTATGTGGTTGACTAGCATGCCACACTCTCATTGTCCTCGATGATGCGAACCGTCGCGGTGGCGATCGCCATCAGCGTCGGGGTGCTCGCCACGTCCCTTCATGCACCAAGCCACGCAGCCAGCGCCAAGGTCAAAGGGAAGTTTCCGGACCTCAAGATCCTGTCCGTCGAGGCGACGCCGATGCCCTTCTTTCTCAACGAGCATCCGCTGACCCTGACGATCACGGTAGCACTGCCGAAGAGCGTTCCGGGTGACGCATTGCTGGACGTGACGACCCTGATCACCTCGCCGTCGAAGACATCGTTCCGCCTGCTGACGAACCGCCAGGCGGTCGCGAACGACGCGGCGGCCGGGGCCGACGGCGCGAAGAGCATCCCGCCTCAGGTCCAAGTCATGCAGATGTGGGACGGGACCGACCATACCAGGCGCATCGTCGCCGACGGGCTGTACGACTACCAGGTGCAGGCCAAGCTGCTGGTGCCGGGGAAGAACGGTCCCCTGATGCGGGAGGCCTCGCTGAAGAAGCGGGGGAAATTCGAGGTCAGGACGCGCTGAGCGAATTGATGCGGTGGGCGACGCAGGCGGCCCCGTACCCGTTATCAATGTTGACGACCCCCACGCCGGCGGCGCAGGAATTGAGCATGGCCAGCAGCGCCGAGAGCCCGCCGAAGCTGGCCCCGTACCCGCGGCTCGTTGGCACGGCGATCACCGGCTGACCGAACATCCCGCCCACGACGCTCGGCAGGGCCCCGTCCATGCCGGCGACCACGACCAGCACCTTCGCCGCCTCCAAGAGCTCGTAGCGATCCAGCAACCGGTGCAGCCCAGCCACGCCGACGTCATAGAGCGTCGTTACGCGGTCGCCCAGCACCTGCGCCGTCACGCGCGCCTCCTCGGCCACTGACATGTCCGCCGTGCCGGCCGTCATGATCACGACGTGGCCCGCGCCGCGCAGCGCGCGGGTGCCCCAGCCTTTCGGCGGCGCGAGTACGACCGTCCGCCCCAGCGGCTCGTAGCGGGCGCGGCGGTCCAGCCGCAGCAGGGCGCGCGCCAGGGCCGGCTCGACCCGCGTGGCCAGCACCGGATGACGGTTGCGTAGCAGCCGGCGGGCGATCGCGACCGCCTGGGCGGTCGTCTTCCCCTCGCAGAAGATCGCCTCGGCCATCCCCTGCCGGAAGACGCGATGGTGGTCCACCGCGGCGAACCCGAGGTTCTCGTAAGGCAGCGTCTTCAGGCGGCGCGAGGCTTCCTCGGCGTTGAGCCGGCCGGCCTGCACCTGCGCCAGCAACTGCCGGATGCGATCCGCTGTCATGATTGATCAATTTCCGGGCGCGCGGCCCGCTCCATCAGGTCCGTGACGGCGCGCCGGGGATCTTTGCCCTCGAAGAGCACCGCGCACACCTCCCGGACGATGGGCATCTCCACCCGGTAGCGCTCGGCGAGGGCCTTCGCCGCCTTGGCAGTGCCGACCCCTTCCGCCACGGTGCGCGTCCCGGCGAGGATATCGGCAAGCTTTTTCCCCTGTCCGAGCTGGACCCCCACCGACCGGTTCCGGCTGAGCCCTCCGGTGCAGGTGAGGGCAAGGTCACCGATCCCCGAGAGACCCGCGAAGGTGCGAGCATCAGCGCCCATCGCCACGCCAAGACGGACCATCTCGGCCAGACCCCGCGTGATGAGCGCGGCGCGGGTGTTGTGCCCGAGCCCGAGTCCGTCCACCACGCCCGCCGCCAGCGCGATCACGTTCTTCAACGCGCCGCCGAGCTGCACGCCGATTCGATCCTCGCTCAGGTAGACGCGGAACGCGGGCGTCATCAAGAGGCGCTGCAGTGCTTCCGCCTGCGCGCCCGGCGACCCGGCCAGCGCGACCGCCGTGGGGAGATGCCGGCACACTTCCACGGCGAAACTCGGGCCGGAGAGCGCGAACACCGGCCCGCGGCGCGCCGGGAGCGTCTCTTCGAGCAGCTCCGAGATGAGCCGGATCTTCTCCGGCTCGATGCCCTTGGTCGCGGTGACAAGCGGCACGCCGGCCGGAAGGTGGGGCACCAGTGAAGCCGCGACCTTGGCGGCCGCATGGGACGGCACCACGAAGACGACCAGCGTGACACCGTCAACCGCTTCCGCAAGCGACGTGGTAGGCTCCAACGAGGCCGGCAACGAGACCCCGGGCAGAAAGAGTTTGTTCTCGTGATTGGCCACGATCCCGGCGGCCACTTCGGACTCGAACGCCCAGAGCCGGACCTGCTCGCCCTTCCCGGCCAGGAGCCAGGCCAGGGCGGTTCCCCAGGCGCCCGCGCCGATCACCGCGATCGGCGCGCTCATTTCAGGATGCCCTGGAGCACCGCGAGCAGATCGTCCTTCAGCTTGAACTCCTTGGAGGTCTCGATCCGCTCCGGGACCAGCAGGTGCGCATGGAAGGACACATGCCCGATGGGCAGGGATTCCTGCTGATGGACTACGCCCTCGACATCGGCGTCCGCCTTCTCCGGCAGGATCAGCTCGATCTTCTCGACCTCCGGCACGATGCTGGAGCTGTCGAACTTGCCGTACGCCTTGACGATGTCCTGAATGATCGCCACGATGTCCTCGTTGGGCGAGTGGCCCTTCACCGCGTTCGGCATGACCTTCACCACGGTCTCCCCCGCCGTCGTGAGCTTCCAGGCCGCCGGGTCCAGGAACTTTTTTGCCCCGAGCCCCACGAAGTCGTCCTGCAGGTCCTTGCTGTAACCCCCGTAGGCGTACCGGAAGAACCGGTAATGGAAGCCCTTGGCCTGCCGGCCGTACAGCATCTGCAATTCCGAGAGGAAGACGAGCTGCTGGAACTTGACATCCCCGTCGATGCCGTACGGCGCGGCGGTCTTGAGGAGGAACAATAACAGGAGCCGGTCAACGATGGTCTCGGCGGGCGAACGCACGCCGGATTATGGCCAACCCCCGCAAGCCTTGTCAACGGCGTAGGGGCGGACCTGTGTGTCCGCCCATGTCCCGCGTGGCCACCCACAAGGCGGACGCACACATAGGTGCGCCCCTACTTGACGGCCTCCAGAAGAATACGGTATTAATAATCGTTCTCAATTAGTCGAGGTAGGCCATGAAGCACGTCAAGGAGCTGGGGATCTTGCGGGAGCACCTCGCCAAGCACGGGCTCAAGGTCACCAAGCAGCGGGAGGTCATCCTAGACACCTTCCTCCGCAACGAGCACATCACGGCCGAACAGCTCTACCGGATGCTGGGCCGCCACAAACCGCATATCGGCCTGGCGACCATTTACCGGACCTTGAACCTGCTGTGCGAGTCCGGCATCGCCCAGGAGCGGCACTTCGGCTCGCAGACGCATTACGACAACGTGGTCCACAAGCGCCACCACGACCATATGATCTGCACCCACTGCGGGACGATCATCGAGTTCGAAAACTGTGACATCGAGCATTTACAGGAAGAGGTCGCCCGACGGCACGGGTTCACTATCACCACGCACAAGCTGGAGCTCTATGGCCTCTGCAGCAAGTGCAAAAATTGAAGGGCGTATTGTGACGGTCGTGCTAGCCGGCGTTCTCTTCGCGTTCGTGGCAGGGCTGCTGCCTGCCACAGCCGACGCGGCCGACCGGCTGGTGATCTATTCGGGCCGCAAGGAGAAGGCAATCAAGCCGGTCGTGGACGCGTTCACGAAGCAGACCGGCATCCAGGTGGACCTGAAAGTCGGCAAGACCTCGGGCCTGGCCAACGAGATCCGCATGGAGAAGGCCCGCCCGCGCGGCGATCTCTACATCTCCACGGAAAGCGGCATCGTGGAGATCCTGACCAAGGAAGGCCTGCTGGATCCGTACCAGTCGGCCGCGACCAAGACCGTGCCCGAGGACTTTCGGAGCGCGGCAGGGACGTGGACCGGGATCTCCGGCCGGGCGCGCATCATCCTCTATAACAAGAATCTGGTCCCCGAGAAGGACGTGCCCAGGTCGATCTTCGAGCTGACCAACCCTAAATGGAAAGGGAGGCTCGCCATCGCCGGAACCCGCGAGCGGACGACGCTGGCGTGGGCCACCGCGCTCGTCGCGATCAAAGGGGAGACGTTCGCCCGCGACTACCTGAAGGGCCTGCACGCGAACGACCTCAAGATCCTGACGGACAACACCGAGGTCTGGCAGGGCGTGGGGCGCGGCGAGTTCGCGATCGGCCTGACCAACTCGCCCAACTACTATCTGGCGCGACAGGCCAACCTGCCCGTGGACGTGGTATACCCGGACCAGGAGTCCGGCGGGTTCGGTACGCCGGTCAATCCCAACGCCGTTGCCGTGATCAAAGGCACAGCCAATCCGGAGTCCGCCCGCAAGTTCATTGATTTTCTCCTCTCGCCCGACGGCCAGCGCATTCTTGTCACGCAGGATTATGAGATCCCCCTGATCGCCGGCGTGAACTCGAGCGAGGTGCCCCCGCTCCAATCCATCAAGCGGACCGCCGTCACGGCCCAGCGACTCGCCGACCTGGAAGAGGCGACGCTCACGCTGCTCACCTCGCTGAATCCGAACTGGTGAGATGACGCAGGCCGGCCCCCTCACTCTCACACCCTCATCGTCGCTCGCCTCGGCTTCCGGCTGGCTCGCGCAGATTGGCACCTTCTTGCTGCTGGCCGTCGTGGGCCTGCTGGTCCTGCCTCCGCTGCTGTATCTGGCCGCCGCGGCCTTGAAAGCCGGCGAACTCGGGGCCGTCACGATCGGCTCGCTCGTCGGCTTGGCCGCCATGACCCTGTCGCTCGCGACGCTCGCAACGATCTGGGCGATGCTCCTGGCCCTGCCGCTCGCCTGGCTCGTCATCCGCACCGATCTGCCTTTCCGGAATCTCTGCCGGTGGCTGGCGGTGATCCCGCTCGCGATCCCGTCCTACATCGGCGCCATGTCCTACATCGCGCTGCTGGGGCCGGTCGGGTCGGTGAACACCTGGCTGAGCACGCTGATCGGGGCGCCGCAGCAGTGGGTGAACATCTACGGCTTCTGGGGCGGGGTCTTCGTGCTGGGCCTGTTCACCTATCCGTACATCTTCCTGCTCGTCAGCGCGGCGCTGGAGGCGACCAACCCCTCCATCGAAGAGACCGCGCGCTCGCTGGGCGAGAGCCCCTTGGGTGTGTTCCGCCGCGCCACGCTGCCGATGCTCCGGCCAAGCATCCTGGCGGGCGGCCTCCTGGCCTTCCTCTACGCGCTGTCGGACTTCGGCTCGCCGTCGCTGCTCCGCGTGCAGGTATTCACCACCGCCATCTACCATCAGCTCAACACGCGGTTCGATCAGGCCGCCGCCGCCCTGCTGTCGTTCGTGCTCGTCCTGATCACCATCGCCGTCCTAGCGGGGCAGCAGATGCTCCTGCACCGTCGTTCGTACGTTACGATCACCGGTACGGCGCGGCTCGCGCGGTCCCTCCACCTCGGCCGGTGGCGCTGGCCCGCCGCCCTGCTGGTGGGCGCGGTCCTGGGCCTGTCGGTGTTCATCCCGCTGGGCGTGCTGCTCCCTGCTGGTGGGCGCGGTCCTGGGCCTGTCGGTGTTCATCCCGCTGGGCGTGCTGCTGGCGCAGACCGGCTCAGTCGGCCACTTCCTCGAAGTCGTCCGCGAGCAAGGCGACTACATTAAGAACAGCCTCTTGTTGGCGGGCCTCGCCGCCACGCTCGCGGTGATCCTCGGACTCCTTATCGCGTTCACTGCGCGGCATACGCCGCCCCGCACCGGCGCGCTGCTGCCCGGCACCATCCAGATCGGCTACGCGATCCCGGGCACCGTCCTCGGCTTGAGTCTGATCCTCCTGTACAACACCTACGTCCCGTGGTTGTACGGCACGGTCGGGGTCCTCGTCGTGGCCTATCTGATCCGCTTTCTGACCCAGTCAGTCCAGGGCGTGGACGCGGCGATCGCGGGCATCAACCCGCACCTGGAAGAAGCGGCCCGTTCGCTCGCCGCCTCCCCGTGGCGCGTGCTGCGCCGCATCCTTGCGCCCTTGGTCCGCCCCACGCTGTTCGCGGTCTGGGCGCTCGTGTTCATCTCCGCCATGAAAGAGCTGGACGCCACGCTGCTGCTGCGGCCGGCCGGGTTCGACACGCTGCCGGTGCGGGTCTACATCCACACCGTGGAGGCGGAGTACGCGCGGGCTGCGGTCATGGCCCTGCTGCTCATCGCGTTCACGGCGCTGCCGTGGATGGTGGTCACGCGGCTGCGGGAGAAGAAACTCGTATGACGCTGATCGAGCTGTCCCAGATCTCGCTCACCTATCCCAACGCTGCCGCGCCGGCCCTGTCTGACCTCACGCTCGCGGTGGAAGAAGGCGCCGCCCTGTCCATCCTGGGCCCCAGCGGCTGCGGCAAGACCACGGTGCTCCGGGCGATCGCAGGCTTCGAGCGGCCCCAGGCCGGCGCGATCACGATCGCTGGCCGCCCGGTCTGCGACGCCGCCCATTGGGTGGTGCCGGAAGAGCGCGGCGTGGGCATGGTCTTTCAGGACTACGCGCTGTTCCCGCACCTCACCGTGGCGGAGAACGTCGCCTTCGGGCTTCGGCGCCTGGAGAAGGCGGCTGCCGTGCACATGGTCGCTCAGACGCTGGACCTCGTTGGACTCACGGGCTTCGAGGACCGCTACACGCACGAGCTCTCCGGCGGCCAGCAGCAACGGGTGGCGCTCGCCCGCGCGCTCGCCCCCAAACCCATCGTCCTGCTCCTGGACGAGCCGTTCAGCAACCTGGATCCCGACATGCGGGGCCAGATGCGGGAAGAAGTGGAGGAAATCCTCCGCCTCACCGGCACGACGGCCGTGCTCGTCACGCACGACCACGACGAAGCCTTCGCCATGGCCGACCGGGTCGCCGTGCTGAACCACGGGCGGCTGGAGCAGGTCGACACGCCTGAGGCCATCTATCACACGCCCTCGACGCCCTTCGTCGCCAACTTCGTCGGCCAGGCCGACTTTCTCCTGGGACGCGTAGACAACGGCAAGATCCACACCGAGGTGGGCATCTTCGAGAACGTCGGGGAACACCCTCCGGGAGCCGCTGTGGAGATCATGATCCGGCCCGACGACGTGCACATCGTGCCTGCCTCGCCAGGCGGGGCGCGGATCGTCGGGCGCCAGTTCCGTGGCTCCGAGAACCTCTATACCGTGATTCTGCCCTCCGGGCAGCACGTGCACAGCAGCGAAGGCTCCACCACTGTGTATCCCATCGGCAGTTCAGTGGATCTCAAGATCGTGGCGACTCATATCGTCACGTTCCTGAAGAGTTAGTCTTTTTTTGTGCGTGTAATTGAGAACGAGTCGCAATTACATCTTCATCGAGGAGGAACATCATGCGACGATTAGCCATCATCGGGGCCCTCGCAGCCTGCCTTCTGGGCGGCATCCCATTTGAAGCTGTAGCAGATGAGAAGACCGAGAAGGCGCTCGAGGAGCGGATCAAGCGGCTGGAGAAATTGGTGGAGGAGCTGACCGAGCACGAGGCCAGAGAAGCCAAGGAAGGCAAAGAGAAAGAAAAAGAGATGAAGACGGGCGAGAAACCGCTGGGTTTCGGCAGCACCGGGAGCGGTAAGCTCATCTACGCCAAGCCGTTCGTGTCCTCGCCCCGGACGACGGTCGGCGGGTACATGGACCTGCAGTACCGTTTGTTCAGCAGCAGCAAATCTACTGGCATCGGCCAACCCAGCACCGGAGCCGGCAGCAGCTCGTTCGACCAACAGCGGTTCGTCCCGTTCTTCTACTCGGACATCACGGACCGTCTCAAGGTTGCCGCCGAGCTGGAGATCGAACATGGCATCCGGTCAAAGTCTACTCAAACAGACTCCGGAGGCATTGAGGTCAGTCTAGAATTCGCGACGATCGACTACCTGATCCACGAGAAACTCAATTTCCGTGCTGGCATCATCCTCTTGCCTGTTGGCAAATTTAACCTCCTGCACGACTCCCCGCTCAACGATTTCTCGGACCGCCCGCTGGTCGCCACCGCCATCATCCCATCCACCTTGTCGGAAACTGGCGCCGGCTTTTACGGGACGTTCTACCCGACTCGATTGTCGAAGCTGGATTACGAATTGTATGCGACGCAGGGCTTCAACGGCTACGATGGCATCACTCCGCTGATAACTGCAGCTAAAGGACTAAGGGACGCACGGCAGCGTGTGTCCACGGCGGAAGACGGACTGGACAACAACAACGGCAAAGCTGTCGTCGGCCGTGTGGCCTTCAGCCCAATCCTTGGTGTCGAGGTCGGCGGCTCGGGCTACTATGGCTCATACGATCCGGCCAGCAAGCGGCCCCTCGCCATCTGGGCCGCGGACTGGACCTTCCAGCGGGGGCCCTTTGAACTGATAGGCGAGGCGGCGTGGGTCTACGCCCGTGACAACCATTTGGAACTGGACGGCGCTCAGGCCACGGAAGCTAATTACCTCGGCAATCAGGTGCCCTTGCCCCGTCGCATGGATGGCTATTACGTACAGGGCAACTACCACTTCTTGCCGCAATTCCTGCGACGCTGGGCCCCGTCCTATTTCACGGAGGCTTCAACCTTTACGGCCGTGGTCCGCTGGGACTCCATCAACACCAACAGCGAGTTTTCCGACACCAAACGTGAACGTCTGACCTTTGGACTTAACTTCCGTCCCATCGAGGACACAGTCTTCAAAGTGGACTACCAATTCAATTTCGAGGATGGGAAGAACAACCGCGTCAGAAACGACGGGCTGGTCCTTTCGGTCGCGACGTACTTCTGAGCCCGTTCCTTGCTTTTGGCTGGGGGCAAAGTTAAGATGCCGCGCTTCATCAAAAGGCCGCTGTCATGATCTTAAAGCAGGTCTCGCTTCTGGCGGGCCTCACGCTGGCCGGGTGCGCGTCGCTGGAGGGAAAACCGACCGCGACATCGCCGTGCGCCTTCGAGCAAGTGTGGGACACCTCTATCGCCACGCTCGAAGGGGTCCGCCTTCTGAAAGCCGACAAGGACGCCGGCGTGCTGGAGACGAACTGGGTGGAAGTCGGGAGCGCGACGCAGGCGGGCATCATGCAACGCGACGTCAACAAAGAGCGCGTGAAATACGTGATCGAGGTGAGACGTGAAGGGCACGGGGCTGCGGCCACGGTGCTGCAGCTCCGAGAGGAATGGTCGCCGATGGGCGTCCGCATGCGCCAGTGGCGCGCCGTGCCCGGCAGCCTGACTGATGAAGAGGCGGTGGCCGCCGAGATCGCCCGGCGCCTCAAGGCAAAGGGATGTTGAGGCTCGTGGCGACCGTCGCCTTGCCCCTCTGGGTTGTCCTCGCTCCGATTGCTGACGCCTCCGAGCCTGGCAGCCGCATCTGGGACCCCGACCTGAAGCGGTACCTGACCGAGGAAGAGGTCGGCAGGACCGAGGTGTACCTAACCACGGAGCAGGCCGTATCCAGGAGCGGATCGGCTGGAAATTCCCCGAAGAGAGCTTCCGCGCCTTCAAGGCGGAAACCAACGGCAAGGTTGACGGCTACGCCGTCCTTCAGGAGACCATCGGCAAGCACCGGCCCATCACCTACCTCGTCGGCGTGACGCCGGACGGCAAGGTCTCCGACGTCGAGATCCTGGTGTACCGGGAGAGCAAGGGGAGCGAGGTGCGGACGAAGAGGTTCAATTCGCAATACGAGGGCAAGACCGTGCTGGATCCGATCCGCATCAACAAGGACATCATCAACATCACGGGCGCCACGATGTCGGTCCGGTCGGTCAGCGCCGGGGTGAAGCGTGCCCTCGTCCTGATCGACGAGTTCTACCTCAAGCCCCGCTGACGTCGCCGTGCGCCACTTCAACACCCGGTTCCGCCTCCTCGACACCGACCGCAACATCCGCCTGCTCTACACGCTGTTCATCCTGACGATCTTCGCCGGGTTTCTGTTCACCATCTACTGGGCGCACAGCATGACCGGCCTCTCTTATACCGGCATCGCGCAGCATTACCTCGGCTCGGATCGGACCTTCGGGCAGCCCAAGTCCTTCCAGGAGCTGGCCGAGACGACCCACTTCCACTTCTTCACGATGCCGGTCGTCTTCCTGATCCTCTGCCACGTGTTCTATCTGACGATGGCCGGCCAGGCATTGAAAGTAATCATGACCGTGCTGGCGTTTGCGGGCGTCGCCCTCGATCTGGCCTCCCCATGGCTCATCCTCTACGGGAGTCCCCACTTCGCGCTGGCCATGCTGCTGGGAGATGTGCTGATGGTAGGCGCGTTCCTGGTGATGGCGGGCGTGCCGCTGTATGAGATGTGGATCCTGAAGAAGCGGCTCATGTCGGCCGAGCGGCCAGACGAATAGCATTGACCGCCACGCTGGGTGTTCAACCGATGGCCCGCACCGTTTTATCCGCATTCCTGCTCTGTGTGCTCGGACCAGCGCTCTGGCCACCTACAGCCGAGGCGCGACATCTCAAAGTGTATTCCCCCTACGCCCTCGACAAAGGCGAAGCGGAGGTGGCCTATTGGTTCGACGCCTTTCTGGACACGCCGCTGGCCACATCCGGCCCGTTCCCCCGCGAACGCCTCCTCCGCCACACGGGCGAACTGGCCTACGGACTCACGGATCGTTGGAATCTGGAAGTGTACCTGGATTTCGAACAGCCCGCGCAAGGTGGCAGCGAGCAGTTCACGTTCGTCCAGTACCGGTTCGAGAGCATCTACCGGTTCTTCGACCAGCGGGATGCCTGGCCCGCGGTCGCCCTGTACATCGAGTACACCCTCCCACGACGGCAGTACGAGCATCGGGACGAAGTCGAGTGGAAGCTCCTCCTAGAAAAAAAGAGCCAGGACTTCATGGTCCGGCTGAACCCGGTCTGGGAGCGGGTGTTCAACGACGCCTCGCGCGTGCGGATCGGCTATGAGCACGGGCTCTACTGGTTTGCCAGCCCGTCGGTCCGGCTGGGTCTCGAGGCGTTCGGCAATCTTGGGCCGCTCGGAAGCTTTCCGACGGCGCACAACCAACAGCATTCCTTCGGACCGGCCATCAAGTTCAAATTCGGTCCTGTGGGCTGGGACGTGGGCCTGCAGTTCGGCTGGACCGATCGGAGCGACACCACGGTTTTCAAGAGTATTCTGGACTTCGAGTTCTAGCGTGGAACCGATCCACACGATCCGGCTGAAGCCAGGAGAGCAGGACCGGCTGTTGGCCGGGCACCCCTGGATCTACCAGAACGAGCTGGAGGGCTGGCCGCCGGAAGCGGCGCCCGGCGACCTCGTTGATCTCCACGACAGCCAAGGCCGCTTCCTGGGCCGCGGCTATCTCAACCCGCGCACCACCATTGCCGTCCGCGTGTTGGCGCGGGACCGCGTGTCCGTTGACCAGAATTTTTTCCTCGAGAAGATCCGCCAGGCTCAGGCCTTACGGGAGCGTGTGATGAATGAGAGGTCGGCCTACCGGGTCGTTCATGGAGAAGCCGACGGGCTGCCCGGGCTGGTCGTGGACCGCTACGGCGACGCGGTGGCGATCCAACTCCTGACCGCCGGCATGGACCGCCGTCGTGATCTCATCCTCTCGGCCGTCGAAGAGGTCCTGCGGCCGCATACGATCGTGGCCCGCAACGATTCGACGATGCGCGAGCGGGAAGGCCTCTCCCGGGAACGGGCCGTCATCCGCGGGCAGATCCCGCCCGAACCCACCGTGACGATCAACGGTCTGGACGTGGCGGTTGATCTCCTGGGAGGGCAAAAAACGGGCCTCTTCCTTGACCAGATCGACAACTACCCCTTGATCGAACGGATGGCCGGCGGGGCGGAAGTGCTGGACTGCTTCTGCTACGTGGGGCTGTGGAGCCTCCATGCCGCCCGGTACGGGGCCACGCGAGTCACCGGGATCGATCAGTCGCCGGCTGCGGTCAAGCAGGCGACCGCCCTGGCCGAACGGAACGGCCTGGCGGATCGCTGCGTCTTTCGCGTCGCCAACGCCTTCGACGAGCTGAGAGAGCGCGACCGCCGGCGCGAAGCCTTTGACCTGGTCATCCTCGATCCTCCAGCGTTCGTCAAGGCGCGTAACCGGATACCGGAAGCCCTGGCCGGCTACAAGGAGATCAACCTCCGGGCGATGCGGCTTCTTCGCCCCGGCGGGTTCCTGGTCACGTGCTCCTGCTCGTATCACCTATCCGCCGAGCAGTTTCGTCACATGCTCGGAGACGCCGCCCGGGACGTCCGGCGGACAGCCAGGCTGGTGACGCAGGGGGCACAGGGCCGCGACCACCCGGTGCTGCTCGGGCTGGCAGAAAGCGAATACCTCAAGTGTTGCGTGTTGCAGGTCCTATAGAGGCGCCCGCGATTGACTGCTCGGGATCGTTATGCTACCGTGCCCCCTCCTACGGCGTCGGAGTGGGCGATTAGCTCAGTGGGAGAGCGCTTGCTTCACACGCAAGAGGCCACAGGTTCAAAACCTGTATCGCCCACCAATCCGAACTTCGTTCGTACCGCCTCTTTCGATCAAATAGGGGCGGATATGCAATACCACCAATGAAAAGTTTGGCGAATACAGTGCTTCTCATGATATCCAATACCTCCAGTATCTTGTGGAGCTTCTCGGATAGACCCCCTAGATTTTCTCCTGGACAGTCAGTTTGTCTTTTGCTACACTCCTTGCCAGTAATGACTGTTTCATGGAAGGGAGGCTGGACATGTTTCTCACACGCAGCTTGACGGCGGTCCTGCTGGTCATCGCATTGAGCCTGTCTGCCTGCGCCGCCTTTGATTTCTATCCCTCGCCCCGCCCCATCGACCTCGCGGTGGGCCAGGATGAAGGATTGATCTATCAGGACTGGGACGGCGGGTACCCGTTGCGGTTGGTCGCGTTCGTCCTCAATCCTATCGGGGTCGTAGCCGATCTGCTCTTTAACCAAACTGCGTATAATTTGTTTGCTCTGGACTCGGAGCTCTTCGGCTACACCAACCAGGATGAGTTGTACCGGAGGGACTTCAGACGGTACCGCTACAGCTGGCCGTCCTTCGGCGCGCAATGGTCGGCCTACTAGTATTGACCTGATCCGGCCGCAGTCGTTTCCGCGCTCGCTGGCTTCCCGCACTCAGCAGACAGTCCTGGCCCTGCTGAGTGCGGGAAGCCTTTTTTTTCTGGCCGCCTGCGGCGGGGGACCGCCGGCCGCCCCGGGGCAGACCCCCACTAACCCCCGACCCCTCCCGGTGCCCGCGTGGAATCTCTGTGACCGCCGCGAGACCGTCCTGATGCACGAAGCCGGTCGCCGGACCGAACGGACTCCGTGGGGCGTGGGCGAGGAGATCACGGTCTACCGCCCCACCGCCGGCCGCGAAAGCGAGTACCACCTGTTCTTCGACGACCGCGGCCTCCTGATCGATTACATCGGGATTTTCTACGAAGGGCTCGACCTCGCCTCCCAGCGCGACTATACGGCCTGGCTCGCCAAGCAGCGCCCGACTGACTTTCTCCTCCCCGCCGAGGTCTCCGGGCGCGCCGCCGGCCTGCGCTCCGGTCGTCTGTACGGCGACCAGGGCGAGCGCGTGAGCGCACGGGCCATCACCATCCCGAAGGGAGAGCGACAAATCCTCTATCTCGATTCCAGCATGCTCACGCCGTACCTCCCGCTGCTCTCACCGTACAAGCCGGAATTCCTGTCGAAGATTCACTTCCCACCGGGAGCGCAGCCGCGAGCCACCTACGGCCCGGCCGACAGCGAGAGCCGGGACTACATCGCCAGGCAGCACTTCGCGAAGGGCGAGGTGGCCCACTTCGGCCTGTGCGGGCAGAAGGAGAACGACGCGGCCGTCGAGGCCTACCAACGCGCGATCGAGATCGGCTTGAGCGAGCCGCTCTATCAGGCCGAGGCCCATCACCGCCTGGGTCTGGCGTACCGCGACAAGGGACTGCTGCCGCAGGCCGCCGCCGCCATCGAGACGTCGTTGAAGATCCGGCCGTCGATTCCGGAGGTGGTCAACCATCTCGGCAAGGTCTACGCGCTCATGGGGGACAAGGCGCGGGCGACGGAGGCTTTTCACACTGCCATCGGGCTGCGCCCGAACTACGCGGACGCCCATTTCAACCTGGCGGAGGCCATCGAGGACACGCAGCCACGCCGCGCCCTCACGGCCTACGAGAACTATCTGGCGTACGTGGAAAACACTCCCGGGGAAAAAGAGCGCATCGAGAAGGCCGAGAAGCGGATCGAGGCGCTGAAGAAAACGGTGAAGTGAGGCTAGCCCGGATTACTCATGGGCTAGATTTCCCTGCGGCCATCCAGCGACTTCAGCAAGGTCACCTCATCGGCATACTCGAGGTCCATTCCCACCGGCACACCGCAGGCAATGCGGCTGATCCGGATGCCCATCGGCTTGATCAGCCGCGACAGATAGATGGCCGTCGCCTCGCCTTCGATGGTCGGAGACGTGGCGATGATGACCTCTTCGACTTTGCCCCGTGCAAGCCGGTCCACGAGATCCTGCGCTTTGATGTCGGCCGGGCCCACGCCGTCCAACGGCGAGAGCGCCCCGGCCAGCACGTGATAGAGCCCCTTGTACCCGCCGGTCCGCTCGAAGGCGTGCAGCGTGATGACGTCCTCCACGACCACCACGCGGGTCGCATCCCGCGCCGGGTCGCGGCAGATGTCGCAGAACTCCCCCTCGGCGAGGTTACGGCATTGGCTGCAGAGCCCCAACCGCTCCTTGACCGCCAGGATGGCCCGGGCCAGTTGTTCCGCATCCTCACGCGGCTGCTTGAGGATGTGAAAGGCCAGGCGCTGGGCGGTCTTCCGTCCGATCCCGGGCAGGCTGGTGAGCTCTCGCACGAGGTCTTCGAGGATGCCTTTCCGGTCCATCG
>Ga0209160_1000827_pt1 | contig 25852 bp, 27 predicted proteins | sample GraSoiAngelo_153_FD_186167 | JGI IMG/M metagenome (GOLD analysis project Ga0209160, IMG submission 186167) | Grasslands soil microbial communities from the Angelo Coastal Reserve, California, USA - 14_1009_12_40cm (SPAdes) (version 2) | ecosystem: Environmental > Terrestrial > Soil > Grasslands ...
GATAATTGGGAAAAAGTGATGAAGGAGACGGAGGGTAGCTGGGCCGATCATCCGGTGTTCGGTAAGATGAAGAACAGTGTTGAGATCGTTCACTGGCTGAGGTCCGAGCGCTGAGGCTCGCCCTCGATACGAGCGTTCTCATTAGTCATTTGAGAGGCGACGAGTTCTCCCAGCCCACGACAAGATTTCTCCAATGGGCACGTAGAACCCGCCAGGACCTCGTCATGTCCGACATCAGCTACGGCGAGCTTTACGCAGGAATCCATCTATCTCAAGACTCGTCACGTGAGGAACGTCGCGTCCAGAGATTCTTGGCCGTGAACAGAATCGAGACCCGCCTTCCGGGAACACTAGATATTGCAAAGAGAGCTGGCCAACTCTATTCAAGCTATCTGAGAAAGCGGGGGGAAGGTGTCAGAAGGATACTGCCAGATTTCTTGATAGGCGCCCATGCAGAAGTCTACGCATCCCAGCTTGTAACTTGGAATCCGGAGGATTTCAGGAACTATCTCTCGATAGAGGTCCGGACCCCTGGTGAGGTTATCAAAGAGAGTGAGCCCCGAGAAAAAGTCCGAAGAAAGCAACCTACCTAAGCTCAAGCCGTTTGTCCGCGAAAAACATGATCGCGAAAATCCTGACACCTGAGGGTGCCAAGGAAGTCCCCTGGAAAATGCCTGAGAGTCCGAGTCTATGATAGGATCGACATGACGCTTGGGAGGCCGCGAAAGCTGTTGTTGATGGGTCCCTGTTAAGATCCGGCTAGCAATAGAGCATCGAGAAAAACAAGGTATGCAGGCCAGTCTAGCGACGTAGAACTGCCCGTGATTCTACAGTTCCCTGATGGCTAATAAAACCTTTCAGAAACGAACTTTCTATGCAGCTTTCTCTATGACGATCTCTATCGTCGATACGTTTCGCGTGTCTCCTTCTTCTCCCAATACTTCCGAGGCGATTCGTACTTCTTTGATGGTGAGTTTTCCTTGGAAGAACCGGCGCCGGACTACTTCCACAACATCCACCGCATGGCTAATCGACTGTCCCCGAGCCTTGACGGTGAGAGTGTTCTGGCCGCTGTTGAAATGCATCATGACAGCAGTCGCATACGCCATCAACGGCTTTTTGCCGATGAAGACGGTATCTGGTGGAATCTGGCCCCGAGGCCTCTCTTGTCGTGGCCTCTCTTCCCGTGGTCTCTCTTCACGATGTTCAGAAGTGCTTTCTGTTCTCTCTGTGCGGGGCTCGTGATGTTCACGTGCGGGCTTTTGCTCTACTTTCTCACTCATTGTTGTGGTCTCAGTTGTCAATCGAGTATGCTCGAACTATCGAGCACGGAGCTAGGCGTTGCGTCTTAAGGGTTTGCTACCATCGCGACGGAAACAAGGTAAGAGAGAGGTGATAAAAAAAAGAGGATAAGAGGAGAGAGGTTTACCGGAAGGTCGTGTTTAGAGTATCTCTCTTGTGAGAGCTTCTCTGAACTTGACCCTGCAGTCTTGGCACTGGAAGAGCCCGATTAGCACGTTCTTCTTCGACTTGCCGCCCTTGAGCTCCCAGACCTTCGCCGGCTTTGGTACGTCAGCGCCGCATTTTGGACAGACGACCTTGTAGAACTGGCTCGGGGGCGCGAGGCCGACCGAGGACAGGTCCGGTGAGCCTTGAATGCCTGGAACAGCTTCTGTGCCTGGTATCGCTGGCTGGATTTGTGAGGTCTCTGATGTTGCTACTTGTGCGGAAGCGTCGAGCGTAGGAATATCGTCCACGACTTTGACGACAAGCGCGTCAGCAACATCCTCGGCAACGTCTTGTGATGGAGCGAGGTTGAATGATTCGTCGAGAGTGTTTGAGGATGCGATGTCCGATGATGTGACTGGGGCACTGACTGGTGCTGTGCTGGCTGCGAGAGCGTCCAATGGAGCGCTTGGAGCGTTGGTTGTTTCTGGAGTAGGAGAACCGGTTCCATTGCTCGCTGGCAGAGCAGGAGCTGGAGACGTTGGTTCTACGTGCTCCTCGACAACATTGGTCGGAGCTAGAGTAGCCTGTGCTGGGGTTGCGAGTGACTGTGGTTGGCTGGGAGTCCATGACTTCGAGGGTGCGATGGCGCCTATTCCGACCCAGCTTACGGTCGCGGGCTTGTTTTCTGGGTATGTCTGTTTGAATTCTCCGGGGAATAGTGGTTTGGTTTCGATGTGGCTGAGTGTGTCGATCATCAGTTTGATTTCTTCGATGCTCTTGAGATTGTTCTCTAGTAGGCCTTTGAATTCTGTGCGCTGAGTCCGATACTCAGACTCGTTGACATCGCCGGTGACGAATTTCATCTCTAGATTCAGTAGTCGTTGTGGTGTTGTGGCCATCTGGTCCTTTGTCTGTTTCAAATGCTCGTTCAATGTGTAGCCGAGTACGTTGATCCGGTCTTGCAGGTCGGAAGAGGCTCGTCCGTATTCTTCGTGTATTGTCCGCATTTTTTCTTTGTAGCCGTTGATCTCAGTGATCAGTTTCTCTATGGTCAGATCGTTTAGACCCATTTTTTCTACCTAGGATTCCGTCATCTATGAGGTAAAATGGTAAAAGCGTTCCAACGCAAAAACAGCCGATAAGACAGCGTCAAGAGTCCGATTTTCGATACATGATAACAAAGACAGTGTCAATGATCAGACGGATCGCGGATGATTCTAAGCTAGCAAAGATAAATCGAAATTGTGCAAAACACAAGATCGATCATCATTTTCAGGATCGCATATAAACCAAAACCGTCTTGTGGACCCCACAACAAGCACCGACATTATCCGTAGAACACACGTTCTCTATTGCCTAGCCTTGAAAGATCAACATCGCCACCTGTTCAAACCACACCTAGCCATGTCAAGAATTCAATTGGCAAAACCCGTCACCAACCGGGGAAACAAGAGGAAGAAATTCCCACATGTCGTACAAGTCCATGAAGAACTGGGACCGCGGGAGCAGAGAACCACTGCTCTCGAAAATAACCGAGCGCGTCCACCACCAAGAACCCCTCAAAGAAAGGATCAGCCAAGTCGTCTACAAGCTGAAAGTACAACAGAACCGGCTCGAAGGAGCCAACATGAAGACACAGCAGCACGACAAGACGCTATTCGACAAGTGCGTACAAGCACAGATGAACCACGACACCGCACGCAGCACAATGTACGCCAACGAGATCGCAGAAATCCGCAAAATGGCAAAGATCACACTCCGCAGCGAACTCGCCCTCGAACAAGTAGGCCTCCGACTAGAGACAATCCAGGAATTCGGCGACGTCGCTGCCACAATGGGCCCAATCGCAGGCGTAGTAGCAGCCATCAAGAACCAAGTACAAGGCGTCATCCCACAAGTCGGATACGAGCTAGGCGAGATCTCCGAATCACTCAACAGTGTAGTCATGGAAGTCGGCGAAGCCACAGGCCAATCATACGACTTTGAGGCGTCCGGAGTAGAGTCGCAGAAGATTCTCTCCGAAGCAAACAGCGTAGCAGAGACCAGGATGCGCGAAAAATTCCCGGAGCTACCATCACCCGCTCTCGGCACACTCGAGAGCACGGTGCCGAGGTAGCCCGGACCAACCTTTTTGGAGAATATGATCATGCCCATAACCCTTGAAGAGATCAGAAGATTCCTCGGCAGAAGCCTACAGGACCCATACGGGAGAACCTTCGGCAAAGTCGTAGGAATCAACGCTAACCTGAAAGACGAGATCACAGGCGTCGGAATAGAAGTCGGAAACGGCGAATTCGTACAATGCCCCGGCGACCGGGTAACTATCAGCGCTGACACCCTCGTACTGGCCCCGACTTGGAAAGTTGAGGCAGAAGAATTCCGCAAGGAATTCGACGTAGTCACAAGACGACTTCGGGCACTCGACGAACTCTTCAGTGTCGGCGACATCCAGAAAGACGTCTACGAAGACATGAGAAAACAGCACGAAGACGCCATTAACGAACTCAAGTCCAAACGAAAGTCGATCCTCGACACTCTAAGCCAGAGAAGCAGCACCCTCAACATCCAGCTCCGACAGCTCCAGACCCATCTCGCCGGCAACAAGATGTTCCACGCCTCGGGAGAATTCGATGACCAGAGCTACAAGGCAGTCAGCGACGCCATTGACACCGGCCTAGTCCGAGCAATGGCCGAGCGGAAGGAAGTCGACTCTATCTTCGGATACCTCTCAAAGCTAGACTCATCCAGTTCCACCGTCCCAGCGCCTGCGATCCAGACACCAGTAGCCGCCCCAAGCCCCGCTCCATCTGCTCCAAGCCAGTCGAAGGACCAGGTCATGGTCCTTCATGTACGAGAGACCTAGGGGGTTTCGTGGCCTGTTTAGAAGCCTCGAGGAAAAGGTCCACCCTGTTCCTCTGAAGGAGCGAGTGGATCAGGCTCTCTATCGGCTCGCAACCCAGAAAGAAAAACTGGAGCACATGTCATCCAGGCTCCAGCAGCGAGACAAAGAGATGTTCCAGCGCTGCATAGGCGCCCAATTATCGAAGGACAGCGCCCACGCGGCCCTCTACGCTAACGAGTGTGCTGAGATTCGAAAGATGGCACACATCACACTAAGCAGCGAACTCGCACTTGAACGGGTCGTTCTCAGACTCCAGACGATAGAAGAGTTCGGAGACATCATGGCCCAGATCGCCCCCGTCATCGGAGTCGTGCGCGAGACTAGAGGCAGAATTGCAGGAGTCATTCCCGAAGTCGCCACCGAACTCGGAGAAGTGAACAACATGCTTAGCGACATGGAACTCGAGACAGGAGAGATCCCGGACCAAGGAGCCGACGTTCAAACCTCTAGCGACGAGGCGAAAAAAGTCCTCGAAGAGTCCAGCGCCATCGCTTCCCAACAAATGAAGGAACGCTTCCCAGAACTACCATCACCAGAACCCAGAACAGCTGCAGCGGTTGCCATCCCAAGGCCACAAGTCCCTGAGCCCAGAATTCCGATAGCAGTCACCTCAGCCGGAGTCGAAGAAGAGCCAGAGTTGCCTTTGGAAGAGCGGGTGCTAGACTACATCAAGAGTCACAGCGGCGAATTGAGCGTCAATTCCGCCTCGGAGGAACTAGCAGTTCCCCCCGAAGACATTCGCGGGTCTCTCCAGAAGCTGAAGGATGACGGCAAGATAGTCATTGACTAGGGCGAGGCCAGCAAACGCCCTCTTCTTTTAGGATCACATGGAGGAAAGGCTGATCTCAGCTTCAGAAGAGTTAGAATCCCTTGCAGTGAAGTACGCACATGAAGCGATCGAATTGGAGCGAAAAGGCTCCAAACGAATCGCCGGGACAAAGTATCAGCGAGCAATCGAAGTTCTCCTGAAACTCTGCTCACTCTATCCCAACGCTCCACAGAATAAGGTGTACCTGGAGCACGCGGAAGCCTACCGTAAGCGGGTCCAAGAACTACAATCCGACTCAGAGCCAATCGCACATCCAGCGGACTCGACTGAGGCAAGGGATTCGAAGAACATCAAGTTCGACCAGTGGGTCCTGACGGAGAAGCCTAACATCAGTTGGGACGATATCGCAGGTCTCGAAAAGCCGAAGCGCGCGATAGAGGAATCAGTTGTCTTTCCAGTCCGACGTCCAGATCTCTTCCCGCTAGGATGGCCTCGCGGAATACTATTCTTTGGTCCGCCAGGATGTGGAAAGACCCTGCTCGCCGCCGCAGTGGCGAGCGAGATCAAGGGAGTCTTCTTCTGCGCAGACGCAGCCTCTCTAATGTCCAAATGGCTTGGAGAATCAGAGAGGAACGTCTCCCAACTCTTCGTGAAGGCGAGAGACAGTTCCGAGAAGGGTCAGCCCGCAATCGTATTCATCGACGAGATAGACTCCCTAATGGGAGTTCGAGGAGAAGAGGTCGGCGGAGAAGTCCGCGTCCGGAACCAGTTCCTGAAGGAAATGGACGGCATTCTGGACAAGAACAAAAAATTCCACGTCTACCTAATCGGAGCAACAAACAAACCATGGGTCCTTGACGAGCCCTTCATCCGCAGATTCCAGAAGAGAATCTACATCCCACTGCCCGACATCAAAACACGGATGGACATGTTCCAGATCTACGCTCACGATCTAAAGCTCGACAATAATGTCGATTTCGCCGAACTTGCCCGAATGACAGAAGGATACTCAGGCGGAGACATCAGAGACCTCTTCCAGTCAACCCAATTGAGAGTCGTCCGGAACTTCTTCACACACGGAAACGTCGGCGACCTCAGTTCTGTTCCTGACGCCATCACAATGGAGGACTTTCAGTCAATAATCACCGGCCGCCGACCCAGCGTTTCACAAGGCAACCTGAAGCGATACTACGACTGGGACGAATCGTTCAAGGCAAGCTAGGAGAGGACAAGAGTGAACTTGGATGGAACAGACTATCGAATCCTCGCAGAACTCGTAGAGAACTCCAAACAGTCCTACGTCGAGATCGGCCGAAAGCTCGCTCTCCATCCTAACGTCATAGCCTACAGAGTCAACAGACTCGAGGATCAAGGCATCATACGCGAATACACTACCCTCGTCGATTTCTCGAAGCTCGGATTATCCGAACAGGTCGTCGTGGCGGCAAACTTCCCCTCTGACTCGTCGAGAGAGGACATCATGAAGCAGATCTGTGAGATTCCAGAGACAGTTAACGTGATCAGTTCTCTCGGAACTCCGGAAGGTCTAGTGTTCATCGTTGCTCGAAACAAGGAGGATGTCAACGCGGTACTCGGGAAGCTTCGATCGATGAATCTTGACATCGACTTCGCCTCCTCCGTAATCCGGACTTACGATGAGGGCCGTTTAGGAACTTACTTCAGGGCCATGGCCGGGACTGACGAGAGGTAGCCGGTCATTGGAGAGACCCAGCTGGGCTCCAGTCATACTCTCAGGAGCACTTCCCAAGGAACTATCGGATCTGCTTGCAATATCGATTCTAGCTCTCGCTAGCCTCGAAAGCGTATTCGCCCAGCTCCAGCCATTCAATCAGCCCGCCTGGTTCGTAACCTTGGTTGTTCTTGTGCCTTTAACGTGCGCTCTAGCAGCTCTCTCTAATTCATCCAGGACCCAGAAGGAGGAACTTGCACTATTCGCATACGGAGGATCAGGATTACAAATTCAGCTGCGGTACATTCTACGGGGAGTCGTCCTGTCAATCATCGGACTATCCCCTCTTTGGCTAAGATTCCTGGCGACCGAGAGTATTCTCTCAACCAATCTAGTCTTGCTTCTCGGCTCCGCAATTGTCGGAGGACTAGCCTACGCTGCGCCCGCTATCAAACGGACCCGTTCGCTGGCATTCGTTGAACAATACAAGGGCTAAACAAATGAAACCACTCTTAGAATGCAGGAACATCACAGTGGCCTATCCCATCGCCGACGGGATTCTCAGACTGTACGGCGATGGAGTGTCCTTCACCCTCGAAGAAGGAGGATTCCTCTCAGTCGTCGGAGGGTCCGGCTGGGGCAAATCGACCCTCGTCAACATAGTACTTGGCCTAGAGAAGCCAACCCGTGGAAGCGTTCAGCTGGACGGAGAAAACATGACCGAGCAATCATTCGTAAAACGCTCATCACGAGTCAAAACTGCCGCCGTCTTTCAGCGACCAACCGCACTTCCGCAGCTAACAGTTCTGCAGAACCTTCACCTCGCGCTCTCTATGATGGGGATTCCGAAGCGTGACAGGGATGATAGGATCAAAGAGGCAATGACCTTCTTTGGGCTTGAGAAACTCTCTCACTCCTACCCAACTTCACTAAGCGCAGGACAGAAGAGGCGGATTGACCTCGCACGAGCACTTGCAGCGAAACCCCGATTCCTCGTCTTGGACGAGCCAACGGGAGATCTCGACTCCTCAGTTACGAACCTAGTAATGCCATTGCTCAGGGGACTGAACAAGGATCACGGAATGACAATACTGATGACCACCGCCCTTCCACGGCATGCATCCACTGCGAAGCACCAGATTCACCTGAGGCCCCCGATATTCCAAACGGAACAACCGATAGCAAGATAAGAATCATGTTTAGAGACAATCCATCAATCACAGACAGGCTTCGCGAGGCAATCAAGCCAACACCCGTCAAGCGAAGAATTCAGTTTGCCGCTTACAAACTTCGCACCCAGACCAATAGACTCGAAAAAACGATCAATCAGATGGAGCACAGAGACAGAATACTCCACGACAAATGCGTCAAAGCTCTCGAAGTCAGAGATACTCAGAGCGCAACCCTGTTCGCGAACGAATGCGTCCAGATTCGCAAGCTAATCAAAACATCGCTCAGCAGCCAGATCTCATTGGAACAGGTACTCCTCCGTTTGGAGACCGTTGAACAGTTCGGCGACATGGTTCACAGCATGGGAAGTGTTCGCGGCATTCTTACCACCGTCAAAAACGAGCTCGAAGGAAAACTCCCGGAGATTTCGACTGGCATACATGACATAGAGGACTCCTTGGAGAACCTCACGACCGAGATCGGTGAGGTAGTGGACGCTGATGGAACCTATGTGCTTCCCAGCGACGACTCTGCCAGGATTCTCAAAGAGGCGGATCTCATGGCAGAGCAGAAGATGAGAGAAAAGTTCCCTGAGATTCCTCAGATCCCTATCGATGCCCATAGGGTGAGGTAGGCTAACTGTGCTCTCTCCAGAGCTTGAGACCAGAGCATTTCTCGGGCGTCCCGTAGTAGATATCTACGGCAGAAGTCTCGGGCGAGTAATTGGAATCGAGAGAAACGCTTTCGGTGAACTGGAGGGTGTTCAAGTTGAGGCTGCGGGAGGGCACATTGTTAGTGCGAAGGCCCGGCAGTTGGGGCTCACGCCGAAAATCATCACGCTTACACCTGAGTGGAAACTCGAGGCGGTCGACATCATCTCCGAGCTTTCCCTGTTGCGCAAGCGAATCGGCGCTCTGGAGTCGTTGAAAGACACGAAGGAGATCGAGGGAGAGATCTACACGGAACTTTTGGACTCACAAAAAGCAGGCTATTACGACAAGGTGAAGACCGGCGAAGCCCTGTCAGCATCGATGAAGCATCGACTATCAGAGGTAGCAGGCCAGATTTCCAGTCTCACGCGATACCTGGTGAATGCCAAACTGGATCACAAGAGCGGCGAACTCGATGAAGAATCACTGAAAATGGCTCAAGGTTCCATAGAGCCAACTCTTCATCCCCTGATCGCTGAACGGAACGATTTGGCTGAATCCTTGAAGACCCTTGAAGAAGTCCTACCGTCAAGGGTTACGATTAGTCAGAACCGACAATAGCTCGGTTCTCGGCTACATTTTCTAGGAACCGCGTCACTCAACGGTAATATAGCCTCCCCGGCAACTAGCGAGAAGCAGGTCATCATCCTGATTGCCGATATCGACCGGGAGATGGAGAAGAAAAAAGTAAAGTCCATTCTGGTATTCGGGGATGCGACGGTTGGAAACCCAGATCTGCGATATGTTGTCGGAGCCTCGCTAGCTAGGGGAGGAATCTATGTCAAGCGCAAGTCGCACGATCCCACACTCATCGTCAGCAACATCGACGTCGGAAGCGCCCGCCTAGGGCAGGTCCGGAACGTACGGACGTATTCGGATTATGGGCTTGAACGTCTCTCCGGAAGGTATGACAGAGATGAGGCCAGAGCAAGGTTCTACGAGAAAATAATCAGGGACACCGGTGCGAGCGGCCCTATAGTGTTGGCTGGACGAAACGAGACCTCGAATTCTCTATTGCTCATCGACTCATTACGTAAGAAGGGGATCAAGGTCGTTGGCGAGAAGACCCCGACAATCCTCGAGGTTGCCCGGGAGACCAAAGAACGGAGTGAAATCGAGAAGCTGCGAGAAATGGGCAGAAAGACATCCAGAGTGGTCGAAAAAACAATTCGATTTCTGTCGAAAGCCAAGGTTCGGGGACCGAGAGTCCTTTTCAAATCGAAACCGTTGACCGTTCATGCGGTCAAGACGGTCATCAACGGACTTTTGGCCGAGGAGGGAATTATTGCGCCCGAAGACACTATCTTCGCGGCGGGAAGAAGATCGAGCGATCCTCACTATGATGGGAAGAGCGGCGACGTTATTCGCGCCGGGGAACCAATAGTTTTCGACATTTTCCCTGCGGAACCCGATGGGTACTGGCACGATTGCACGAGAACCTACGCGTTCTCATCGCCCCAAAGAAGAGTCAAGGAGATGTACGATGCAGTGCTGGAAGCGCAGACATCTGCACTCGACATGGTGCGAGAACAAGCTTCCTGTAGCGAAATGATGATCCAGGTCTGCAAACTTTTCGAGAAGAAAGGCTACCCGACCGCCCGATTGCTAGCCAAAGGCAACAAGGAAGCGAGAGTCAGGGGGTTCATGCACGGTCTCGGCCACGGAGTCGGCCTGACAATCGGCGAGAGACCCTACCTGAGTCTTTTCGGCAAGGAGAGGTTGAGGAAGAACTCGGTCGTCACCATCGAACCCGGACTCTACGACCCGAGAGTGGGGGGAGTAAGAATCGAGGACATAGTCGTCGTCGGCTCACCTTCAGAGAATCTGACACACTTACCAAAAGATCTGCAGATATGATCACGGAAGGAATCTCGTAGATGGCAGATTGGACAGGGATGCAGCCCAGACCCAGAGTCAAGGTCATCTCATCCGGGGGAGTCGTCTACCGCGTCGAGAATGGCGTACCCCTGTTCCTCCTCTTGACCAGCAACAAGCGGGGAATCTGGTGCCTGCCCAAGGGGCTGATCGAAGAGAATGAAGACGAGGTCACAACTGCAATGAGAGAGGTTAGAGAGGAAACCGGGGTAAGTCGTGTCAAGCTCCGAGGAAAGGTAGGGCAGATCAAGTACCAGTTCGGATTTCGAGCAAAGACGTTCGACAAGACAGTCCACTTCTTCCTTTTCGAGACAGACCAGGCCGACGCGAAGGTAGGAACAGAGCACGACGCCATGGAATGGATGCCCTACGAGAAAGCGCTGCTGACGCTCTCGTATCCGAACGAGAAGGACATGTTGAGCAAGGCTTGGAACATGATACAAGCGAAAGCAAACCAGCCAAAGACCCAGCCTCCCGCGTAACGAGAATGGTAAAGATCCATCGATAGGACCCTGAGCATGTCCCAACCAAAGCAGTCGCGATTGAAAGTCTACAATACGCTAACCCGACACCTAGACGACTTCGAATCCATTCATCCAGGGAGGGTCAACATGTTCGTCTGCGGCCCAACAGTCTACGACGTATCCCACATCGGACACGGCAAGAGCTACGTCGCCTACGACATCATCGCTCGATATCTTCGAAAGAAAGGATACAGCGTCTTCTTCGTCCTAAACATCACAGACATCGACGACAAGACCATCAACAGAGCAAAGGAGACCAAAGAAGACCCTCTCAAACTATCCGAGAGATACGCCCAAGCATTCTACAAGGACATGAAAGACCTACACGTCAACAGCATAAACCTCTACGCGAAAGCATCAGACTACATCCCTGAGATCATCAACCAGATCAAAGGACTAGCCGACAAGGGAATCGGCTACAAGATACAAGGAGGAGTCTACTACGATATTTCCAAATTCCCCGAATACGGCAAACTATCAAGGCAGAACCTAGAACAGCTGACAGTTCACCGGGTCGATCCAGATCCCGAAAAACGAAACCCTGGCGACTTTGTCCTCTGGAAGAACCAGAAGCCGGGAGAGATTGCCTGGGACAGTCCATGGGGCAAGGGACGACCGGGCTGGCACATCGAAGACACCGCGATAACACTCACGCATTTTGGCCCAACCTACGATCTGCACGGGGGAGGGACCGAGCTGATATTTCCGCATCATGAGGCTGAGATCGCGCAGGCCGAAGGACTAACCGGAAAGAAGCCGCTGGCAAAGTATTGGGTGCACACTGGGCTGCTTAGCATCAAGGGGCAGGAGATGCACAAGTCGCTGGGCAACTTTGTCCCAATACAAGAGGCCATCCAGAAGGTGGGCGTCGAAGCGCTTCGAGTGCTCTATGCATCGACTCACTACCGCAGCCCGTTAGATTACACGGAGGATACGCTTGTCCAGGCAGCCAGTCTCGCCCGGCGATTCCGACGAGCATATGACCAAGTGCAGATAGCCAGTGGAATGAAATCTGAAGGTAAAGACCAAACCAGCACTCTGAAGCGGCAGGTGGATGAAGCATGGACGGAATTCTTCGCCGCGATGGACGACGACTTCAACACTCCTCGCGCTCTTGCGGCCTACATTCGAATCGTTGGGATTGTAGAGGAACATGGAAAGTCGCTGGGCACAGAATCCGCGGTGATGCTTCTCGAGACGATGAAGGAGCTCTCCTCAACACTTGGGCTGTTGGAAGCTGATTCGGTGCCGAGACGGGAATTCCTCGAGCTTGTGAACATGCTCACCTCTTTGAGAGACGAGTTGCGAGCGAAGCGCGAGTACGCGTTATCCGATCGGCTTAGAGAACAGATGCAGAAGGCAGGTGTACTAGTTGAAGATGAGGCGAAGTGACGGGTTTGGTCAGCAGACGGGAGACTGCTTCTTTCTGCTCTTTTCAGGTTTGAGGACGTCTTTCGCTTCGTCCAACTGCTTGAACGAGCCAATATCGTAATGTCGCTCTTTCGTCAGGAATCCGTAGACTTTCTCACCCTTCGCGATAACTTGCGGGAGAATGTCTGCAGCCAGGTCGGTTCCTGATGACAAGTACGTCAAAAATCTAGGCTCACAAACATAGACGCCGATCGAGACCGGGTATTCCGGCAGGATCGGTTTCTCGGCGAAATACTCGATTCGCCCATCACGATCAACCCGCCCAACACCATAATCGATCTTTACACCCGTACTCAACGCCAATGTACACATCGCTCCCTTCGACTTGTGATATCGTATCATCTCGCTCAAATCCAGATCTGTAAAGACATCGCCGTAGTACACGACGAACGTACCGTCAACATGGGACGAAGCCTCCCTCAACGCGGCCGCTGTTCCCATTCGCGGCGTGATGTTGTAGCCGATATTCACGCCAAACTTGGAACCATCATCAAGATGATTTCTGAAAACCTCAGAGTCAGCATCCGACAAGAGCATGATGATGTTCTTGACACCATGCTTCGAAAGATAGCTAACCACATAGTCGATGAACGGCTTTCCCCCGATCGGGATCATCCCTTTTGGAACGTAGCTGGTCAAGGGAGAGAGGCGGGTTCCTGCCCCGCCTGCGAGCACGAAAGCCTTCAACTCAGTAATCCTTGCCGGGCACGCACAGACTCCATTCTATAAGTGCTTCAGGGTTCGATAGCAAAAGCGATCGAAATCGTTCAGAACAAGCCCAGACCGGTAATCAGAGAGGCGGGTCCCATATGCTGCCCAGTTCACGCTTTGCATTATCCCGTAAATGCCCCAGTTGAAAACAGCAGATCGGCCGACTCTGCGCGAAAAACCGATAATCTCGCCCAGAAACATTCCAGACAGCGAGTGACCCCCTCCTAGAATTTTGAAAATAAAAATTTCCCGCGACTCAAAAGTGTTCTTTAGAGGAATCAACTATCCTCTATTCGATCTCTTATCCTTTCTTTTTCTACTTACTATTTCTCGACCCCCCCCGGGGGTATGTGAAAACAAAAGAACTCCCTCACACTTTACAAGGCACCAAACACCGAGAACCCTAATCCACAGACCTACCGCTTTCGACGCTCAGGCCGAGCCGTCGCGACAGCGTGAACCGGGACACGAGCTGGACCAGCCAATCGCCGATGCCGCCTCCTATCCTCAGTCCTCCGAATCTCTTCCTGAAACTTGCGCATCCAGTCAGGAATAACAAGAACGCGAATCAGCTCCTGGACAGTAACACCACGGCTCTTCGCCAGAGCTTTCAGTTTCAAGAATATTCCACGATCAAGAACCTGCATAAATTTCACTGACTCTTTACCATCGCGCACCTGCGATCAACGCCCCCGAACCATGACAACACGCTCCCGCTATACATGGCTCACCTACTCTTCCTAGAGAATAACGTACAATCCGTCCGGCAATCCATTAAATCACAACCTAGGCAATGACACATCTATGCTAGCATGCTTCCTCGATGCGCCGAAGAGAGTCACAGTCAAAGAAATCCCAATCCCAAAACTAGCAACCGGAGACATTCTCGTCCGTATGGAAGCTAGCGGTATCTGCGGAACAGACCTGGAAAAAATAGAAGGCCAGCTCGGCCCCGGAGGAATACTAGGACATGAAGTCAGCGGCACAATCGAAAAAGTCGCGGACAACATAACTGACTACAAGACAGGCGAACGAGTAGTAGCACACCACCATGTCCCCTGCTACCACTGCCTAGACTGTTCCAACGGCAACTATACACTCTGCCACGAATTCAAGAAGACAAACATCGACCCGTGCGGCTTCACAGAGTACTTCCGAGTCCCACAATACAACGTAGCCCGAGGAGCAGTAATCCCGCTCCCCCCAGAACTCTCGTTTGAAGAAGGCGCAATGATAGAACCCACAGCATGCTGCATCCGAGCAATACGACGAGCCCACGTCCAGAAGTCAGACAATGTCCTCGTCGTCGGGCTCGGACCCACGGGCCTAACCCAGATACAACTACTCCGCAACGCGACATCCGGAAGAATAATCGGGAGCGACGTAATCGAAGCTCGGCTCAAACTGGGCAAGAAGCTCGGCGCCGATGAGACAGTCAACGCTTTTACAGAAGACATACCCTCTCATGTTAGAAAGTTGACCAAGGACGGAGTCGACCTTGCACTCGTCTCCACGGGCAACGAGAAGGCGCTCAGCCAAGCCTTCAATTCAGTACGGAGAGGAGGCAGAATACTACTGTTCGGAGCCCCCTCCCAAGGAGCCAGCTACCAGCTGAACGTAAGCGAACTCTTCTCCCGCCAAATCACACTCCTCTCCAGCTACTCCTGCGTCGAAGCGGAGATGGAAGAGGCGATAAGACTCGTCTCGGAAAAGAGACTGGACTTGAAGAATCTCATCACAGACCGTTTCAAGATTCGAGACGCCGAGAAGGCGATGGAATTCGCAAAGACATCGAAGACCGCAATCAAGACAATCATCCTTCCCTGACCCATTCTCTCATCCTCACCCAAAGGCTCTAAAGTTCCAAACAAGAGCAGATACTCTTCATTGCGCGGCTCTCACGCGAGGCAACTCGCGACTCTAAAAACACGAACGCGCACAATCACCATTGGTCGAAGGGAACCCTAGAGTGCAACAAGGATTCGGCGAGAGAATCGACCTTCTCCTTCAAAAATCCGTGAGGGGCGCTTCGCGACTCGTCAAGGAGCGCCAGAAAGAGGCACGCGAGAAGGGAATGCACCAAGAGCCCCCGAGCTTCGAGGAGTTTAACGCCCTCGTGAGTGAGCTAATGGAGAATGGGAAGAGAACCGATCTGGACCGTCTACGAAACCTGAGCATGAAGGAACTCTTCGAACAGACATGGGCCCAGAAGCTCCGCAATTATGCAATTCAGAGACAAATCAAAGATGCATACGACGCTCTCATCCGACGTTCAAAGAGAGATCCTTGAAGGACTCTCTCGAATCGAACCGCGCTCCCATGAGGGAAATCCTCTCCCGGAGAGGCCTTTCACGGTCGATCAGTTCACGTTCAGATTATGAATAGTTTCAGGCATTAGAGTTAGAAACACACGGTATTAATGAGAATCACAGAAATTAGGGCGTAGTTCGCACCAACGAGCGCGGAATACCCGCCATTCCACTCGGCCTCCTCGTGGAGTCTTCGCCTTTCTGCGTGAGTGTTTTATACCCAACCGTGCGCAGTCGCGCTCAGTTGAGAACGAAATGCCAACAGCATATTGCGTAAAATGCAAGACAAGCATCGAGATCAAGGACCCACAGAACGTGACGCTCAAGAACGGCAAACCAGCCGTCAAAGGCGTCTGCCCAAACTGCGGAACCTCAGTCTTCCGCATAGGGAAAGCATAAGCCGACCATTCTCTCACAAAAGCCCACCCATTCTTCGTCTTTTATTCCGAACTCCACGTTCGTAGAACCTTTTAACTTCGAAGCCGACTTTTTTCCCGAGTAGATTGGGTCGCCGAGTATCACTAATTATCGTTCTTTTTTCTCTGCTTCTCCTTATTGTCGTTCTACCGCCAAGAGAGGCCCATGCTTCGGCGCTCGCTCCTACAGTAAACAGATCTTTCTACTTTTCCGGTGCATCCCATCCTAACGCCTCAATTCCAGGATCCCTCAGCAGCAGTCCTCTCACAGGGCCAATGATCAGCGATAATCTCTCACGCTCTCCCACGTTCTTCGTCCTCCCATCGTTCCTGCTCTCCTCTCTCACTTTGTCCGGTCTACCAACCTTCACAATATGGCTATCGGGGAATGCTTCAGGGGTCACCTCGGTTCAAGTGGAGGGGGTTTTCAGTTCGAAGCCCCTGAACGGCCTATGGTCCAATTCCAGTACTCTACCGGTACCATGCCCGATCAGTCGTTTACCGACAGCTTGCACGCTTAGCTACGTCCAACCGTTCGCAATCTCTCTCACATTCGGTACTCAGATTCGCGTGGGTATTAACGCAACAATCCCAGCAAAGATGATCGTAACGATGTACTGGGGCGAACCCTCGACTCCGTCGTTCGTACTTCTTCCTCTGTCAGGTTATTCTTCAATTGGGCAAGTCCAGATTCTGGATTGGGCCGGCAACGCTGCGGCAAGTTTCAATCTCAATGCGACCAAAGGACAAAACACAGTCTTGGTGCAAGTAGCTGTCACATCAGCGTTCGGCAAAGACGACGTTCGAAGTGTAAACCTAACGATTGTAGACCCTTCTGGTCGACCTGTTCCCAACGCGGTCGACATTCCATTTTCCCAGATCCCTCCGATCTCTCAACCCCAACAGACATACCCCTTTGTTGCGGAGTGGACTTATCCCTCCATCCTCTCTGAGGGAAACTACCAGGTTTGGATCGATATTGTCGACATACAGGGCAATGTGGCCTACAGTCTCCACGGACCCCCCGGTTTCGGGATGTTCAAACCGGGCATTCATCCCGTGGATCTAATACCCTACGTTGTGGGTGTGGCTGGAGGAATCACCGCGGGTGCGTTCTACATCAAGAGACGGAGGAGGAAAGAGTATCTAGCGCCCTTCGACCACTTCTACTCTTTGACCGGGGGCAGCTTCCCTCAAGGTACAATGGTTACAGTTGAAGGTAACACGGGAGCGGGCAAAACGCTGTTAACAGAACAGCTCATGTACGACGACCTTAAAGCGGGACGACCTTGCGTCTTCGTCTCAACCGCCGACTTTCCTGCAAAGATACGAAGCGGAATGCGGTCTTTGGGATTAGAGACTGAGCCATACGAGAGTAAGGAATCTCTGAAGTTTGTTGATTCTTACTCCGTAGAAGCCGGTCAACCGTCCCAAGAGAAATTCTACGTCTCTTCGAGTGGAGATCTCACGTCTCTTGGCGTCAAGATCTCGTCTGCGATGTCCGCACCCGGCGATGGTGCAAGTGTTTACTTTGATTCTCTTACTCCTCTTGCCCCACGGTCCAAGTCCGAAAGCATTGTTTCCTTCGCTCAGACCGTAGGAGCGAAAGCAAGAGGAAGTGGAGGCAAGATCTTCTTTACGATTGGGTCGAGCGTTGACGATCTAATCTTGCGACAACTCGAAGAAGCCTCGGACTGCATAATTCAGATGGAGGCTTTTGAAGAAGGTGGCCTGAGAAGGCGGAGGATGCGCATTGCCAAGTTCAGGAATAGACGTTTTCATGAGGGCTGGGTCACGTTTACAGTGGAAGACAGCAAGGGAATAATATTCTACTCCAAGAAATCTAGAACCTAAGCTGCTAGAATACTTTGTCTCTCGGGAAGACTTCTATTCCCGTGACGCCAAACTGATATGGCCGTATCTGGGTGTCGTGAGATATTCCGCGCATCTTCTCTATCTGGACCGCCCTGACCACATTGCCCTCGTGGAACAGAGTATGTAGGAGCACAACGCCGTGGGACAAGAATTCCTCCAGCTGGAATCGCCTATCCATCAGTGACGTCTTCAACTCGCTGGTTATCAGTGAGGTGCAGCCAGAATCTGCCAAGGCGTCGAAAAACGCGACCGTCGCCCTCCGCTTCTTCAACTCCTCCACGTAGCGAAGCATGAGAGAAGTGACTGGGTCCAGTGCGATGCGACGAACGTTTTCTCCTTCCACAACCTTGTTGATAGTCTTCAGGAGCTCTGTAAAGTCCGAGACATCAGTCACTGATCCGCCGTATGGCGATAAACGGTTGCTTTCGCCTCCAGTTCTTCTCAAACCGCTTGCATCAATAAACAACATTTTTCCCTTCTTCTCCATCCCATCAATATCCCAATCGTAAGACTGGAGATTTCTCTTCACGTGATCAGGATGCTCGTCCAGTGTAACGTAGAGTCCCGTTTCGCCCAGCATCGCGCCATGATACAGATATTGCAAGGCAAAGGTTGTCTTTCCCGAACCAGGGCTCCCCACAATCAGAATACATCTTCCATCCGGAAATCCTCCTCCTAACAGCTCGTCTAACCCCTTGATGCCGGTGGGAACTCTGTCCAAGAAGAATGCCAAGCAACTTCCGTCCCCTGAACGTATAAAAACAGTATCTCGAAAGACGGTCTAAACTTCTCTAAACTGGCCTTGTGGAGTTTGAAGCCATATCTTGGACGATATCAGCTTTGAGTCGATCTTCTCCGAGAGAACGCTCCTCACTATCTGCGTGTTCGCGGGATCAGCTGCTAGGTTGCAGCCTATTGCAAAGCACCAGCAGACTCCCATGAACAATAACACGTAGTGTAGAATGAGGCTGATTACGGGCTGGGTGAGAACCGAGTAAAGAAGAGTGAAACCTCCAGAGATTCCGACGACTAGTGACAGAAGTGTCGTATGGAAGGGACCAACATCTATCGTCCGTAGTTTTAAGCCACCTAGATAGGGTAGCGCAAGCGCAACTACGGGAACCATTAGCGACCCTACGATTGCTAGGATAATGTAGTCCCCGGTGATCAAGGAGAATAGATCCGACGTTTTCGTAAACGATGAAACAACTGGGAGATGGTGTTTGGACAAATAGATCGCGAAAGAGGTGACGACAGCGAGAATGATGGGGAAGTATGTCAATTGTCGGCGGAGGGTCAGCTTTACTCCTCTTCCAACTCTGATTGCCTCCAACTCCGACACCCTCGACGTTACAATGTGTGTTCCTCGAGTGATCAAAAGATAGAGCTTGATGGCCTTGGTTGAGACAAAGCCTCCAAAGAAATACATGTAGGCGGCGCAAAGAGGGATTGCAACGAGGGAAATAACGATCGTACTAGTTAGCCCCAATTCCAGAGCGTTAACACCTAGTTGCGCATTTTCCGGACGGACCGCGTAGGTCACTAGGTACGCTAGAAAATGTACCGAGCCGACAAAGAAAAGCAGGAACGACACTAAGGAGCAGATGAGAAAATTTCTGCGATTGTGGGAGTCAGAAGATTTCGATCCCAAATTCGCTCCAATAAAGCTCCGGTTCAAGCTACCATATTTAGGAGAACTGGTCCCGTGTCGTCCGCGTACCAGTCAAGAGGTGACGAGCCTTTCCTGAAGAGACAGACAAGATTCTGAAGCTTGTCAGAACCTACAGACCCAATGGTCGTGCTTCGATAAGAAGAATGGGAAGCTTCGTCAACGATGTCTTTCTCGTGAATGTTGACGGAGAAAAGTTCGTTGCCAAACGGTACACGAATTGGATTTCGCTCAAATGGGTCACACTCAGCCTTTACGGTCTTGGCAGCGTTCGATTCTCAATCTCGGGCCGCCGGCGAATGGAGGCAGAGTACGCTTTCAACTATCTTCTGTCGAGGCGAGGATTGAGGGTACCAGAGATCCTTGGCGCGGACCCGAAGTCAAGATCAATTCTCTTCTCGTATATCCCAGGCGACGGACTATCGACTCTTCTCGTAAAACTTGCTCAATCAAGTCAGACTGGTCAGAGGGAGAAAGAAGCCGCGCGCACAGCGGGACTGCTGATGGCTAGTGCCCACGAGCTCGAGGCTGCCTTGGGAGACACAAAGCCCGAGAATTTCATTGTCGATCGCGATGGCAAAGTGACTCTAGTCGATTTGGAACAGGCGCGGTACGAGGGAGATTATGGCTGGGACGTGGCCGAATTCTTGTTCTACTCCGGCCACTATTGGTTGCCATTCAACAAGGCATTGCTGGGATACGTTGAAGCATTCGTTAGTGGGTACTTGGAGAAAGGGTCTGCAAAAGTTCTAAGAAAAGCTGCTTCGCCAAGATACGTTCGAGTTTTCTCAGTTTGGACCCCACCGAATATTCTACATAATGTACGCAAGAAGTTGCTAGAGGCCTAAAAACCGGCTAAGAAACCGGGTCCGGACGTCGAAAAGTAGGGGTACGGTTTAGTACTCGTCGTCCCCGCCAGGCATGGGGGAGTCCTTTCCTCCGCCTGGGCCGCCTTTGTCGACTCCTTTGGACGCTATGACGTCATCTATTCTGAGGATCATGGATGCAGCCTCTGACGCCGATTTTACGACTTGCTGTTTGACTCTGAGAGGTTCGAGGACGTTCAGCTTCTTCATGTCTTTAATTTCGCCTGAATAGACGTCAACGCCGAACCAGGGATTGGCCGCACGTTCGTGCTTTGATCTTAGCTCAACCAGAATGTCGATTGGATCCAGTCCCGCATTTTCGGCCAGAGTTGTCGGTACTGCCTCCATTGCTTCGGCAAACGCCTCAATTGCGAGCTGCTCCCGCCCTCCTACTTTGACTGCGTATTCCCGCAGTCGTTTTGCGAGTTCTGCTTCAGGAGCGCCTCCTCCCGCAAGGATCTTGCCATCTTCAAGAGCGTTTCTTACGACGGATAACGCGTCGTGGAGAGATCTGTCAGCTTCGTCGACCACGTGTTCAGTGCCTCCGCGTACTACGATTGTGACTGCTTTGGGATTCTTGGCGTCGCGTACGTAGACAAGTTTGTCATCTCCGATCTTGATCTCCTCAATCAGTTTGGCTTCGCCTAGGGCGTCCTTAGTGAGTTCTTTCACGCTAGAAACTATTCTTCCGCCCGTAGCTTTGGACAGCTTCTCAAGATCTCCGCTGCTGACGTTCTTGATGGCTGCGATTCCGGCCTTCGACAGGAAGTGTAGGGCAACATCGTCTATTCCCTTCTCTGAGAATACGACATTCGCGCCAGTCTTCTCGATCTGTGAGACCATGTCCTTCAGCATCTTCTCCTCTTCTTCGATGAAGAGGTGCATCTGGTCGGGGTTGTTGATGTTGATTTTGGCGTCGAATTCTGTTTTTTCGTTTTCTAGTTTAGCGTTGAGCAGAGCAATCTTGGCGATTTCTATTTTCTTCGGCATCTGAGCGTGAGAGATCTCCTTGTCGATGACGATGCCTCTCACGAGTTCTGTCTCTTCAAGACCCTTACCGTGTTTCTTTACGATCTTGACAAGATCAATGTCGGCCTTTATTTTTCCGTCGACCTTCTCTGAAACCTGTTTAACGGCCTTTACGGCAATGTCAGCGAAATGCTCTTTCGCCACGACTATTCCCTTGCTGTACATCGATGTCATGGCGACGTGACGGAGCGTAGCATCATCTTTCTCTGCAACTGGCATTGAGAGTTTGTCGAGAATCTCTATCGCCTTTTCGGCCGCTTTCTTGTAACCGTCAACGATAACGGTCGGATGGACGTCCTTGTCGAGAAGTTTCTCAGCTTTTTCCAGCAACTCTCCAGACAATAAGACGGCGGTAGTCGTGCCGTCTCCAACCTCGTTGTCTTGTGTCTTGGAAACCTCAACCAGCATCTTGGCCGCTGGGTGCTGAACGTCAAGTTCTTTCATTATGGTCGCGCCATCGTTCGTGATGGTCACATCGCCTATTGTGCTGACGAGCATCTTGTCCATTCCTCTGGGACCAAGAGTCGTTCTGACGGTTTCAGCAATGATTTTCGCGGCAGCAATATTATTTCTCTGAGCTTCTTTCCCAGTAGATCGTCCCGTTCCTTCCTTGAGGATTAGTACGGGAGTTCCCCCGATTGTTTGTGCTGACATTCATTCAAACCTCTTTGAATTCTGAATTCCAGTGTAGTTGGAAAACAGCGTTTCTTAAGGTTTACTCGATCAATGGACCAGAAACCGGAAATCGCGACGTGCCCAAGCCTCGTTTGGTGCTTTTGAAGGGTTTGGAACATTGGACAGGGATTCTTAGAACCCGTCCATTGAGGCAAAGGTACCAATCTCCTCTTTTCAAATGGTCTAACGGTTTCTTCTCATGGCTACTCCAGAGAACCCGATGGCCTACCTGCTCGAATTCACCCTTCGCAAGATCGAGAGGGATAGGCCTGAGATAGCTAACGATCAAAAGTATGCAGAGCTGAAGGTCCAGCTCTTACAAGATGCCGACGGGCATTTCCGCGAGATACAAGCCACCTACGCGACAGTCTTGAAGACCCAATGCCATTGTGGTGGTCCGTTGGAGCCGGTCGACCATGACTTTGGTCGAAGCGGCGGGATGATCTATGACAGCGTGGTAGCCAAATGTCGTTCTTGCGGCTCTACTCAGAGCTTTCAGTTTCCTAAGGAAGGTTTCATCTCAGAGGCGAGGTCCGCTATGGCTTTGAGAGATTACCTCCAGCGAACCTATGGTGTGGACTATGCCGGGGTCGCTATGAGCGAGTTACAGAACCGCTCAGTCGGCGGCTCCTGAAACGCTACTGCGTCCCAATTGTCTTTTCATACATTCGTCTGAAGGTCCAGCGAAGCGCATTCTTCAGTTCGTTGAGCCGCCGCTCATCGCCGTAGTTCTTGACATGGATTTGTTTGAGGCTGGTCGCTTCTCGGTCAATCTCGTAGGACAAGACCTGGTCAGGCGAGAGCTGTTGGGTTCTTGTCGATTCCTCATCCTTCACGTGCAGGGGTTCGAGAACCTTGCCTACTAGGAATGATCGAAGCGGCGGAGCGTTTGCGTCGAACTTGATATCCTTGGACGGGACGATTCTGAGATCCTGGCCCTCGACAAAAATGTCAGCCAGAAGCACCCCGCTGATCGTTCTGATCGTCTGGGGAGGATTCGAGTCGATCACTGTCGGCGAGTTAGGCAGAGATTTCGGTAGTTGGACCCGTCTGTAGCTCTTCTCTGCGAGAATGTTGTCTACGGTTTCGAGGAACGATTGTAGGTTATGGATCTCGTTCTGGTGTTCCGCGACTTTCTTTTCGAGATAGGATTTTAGTTCGGCTAGGCGTTTGGTGGTCTTCTCTTGAGTATCTGACAATCGTCCCGCTGCCAATCCCGTTTCTGGGATTCTTAAATAATCCATCCCCTCACTTTCGTGCTCTCGTCTGGTGAATTGGTTGGAGGAAGCTGTCCGGGTCCAGGATGTTCTCACAGGTAGCCTCGATGGCAAAGAGGTTCTGGTCCGAGGGTGGCTTCAGAACAAACGCTCCAGTGGAGGAATCGTCTTCCTCTTTATTCGGGACGGTTCGGGTGTTGTACAGTGTACTGTCCGGAAGGGTGAGGTTGACGCTAAGGTGTTCGATGTCTTTCTCTCGACTCGAATAGAGTCCAGCGTACAGGTTGAGGGGGAGGTCAAGACCGATCCGCGTGCTCCGGGTGGAAGGGAGATCGTTGTTCACTCAGGCAAGGTGGACTCTGCGGCCTTGGAGGAGTTTCCGATTGCGAAGCAGTTGCAAGGGCCCGATTTCCTTCTGGACAAGAGGCATCTCTTTGTCCGAACAGACAAGATGCGTGCCGTTCTCAAAGTCCGGGCGGTCATATTGTCCGCCGCCCGCTCGTGGCTTGACTCTCAGGACTACCTCGAAGTGCAAGTTCCGACGCTAACATCAGCAGCTGTGGAAGGTGGGGCGACGCTGTTCGAGGTGAAATACTTCGACGAAAAAGCGTACCTCACACAAAGCTGGCAACTATACGCGGAAGCGTTGATCGCGGCCGTCGGCAAAATCTACACGATCGCTCCCTCGTTCCGGGCGGAAAAGTCCCGGACCCGTCGGCACCTCACTGAGTACTGGCATCTAGAGGCGGAGGCGCCGTACGCAGACCTTGACCGCATAATGGAAGTTGAAGAGCAAATGTTGAGCCACATCGTTAGACAGTTGCTAGAGCGAACGGGCGAGCAATTGGCCTTGTTCGAGAGAAACCGAGAGGACCTAGAGAAGGTCAAGCCCCCATTTCCTCGGATCACCTATGATGATGCATTCAAGATGATTGTGGGAGAAAAGGCGGGAATCAAGTGGGGTGATGATCTGGGATATGAGCAGGAGAAGATTCTGACGACGCATTTCGATCGCCCGTTTTTTGTGACCCGGTATCCGAAGAAGGCGAAGGCGTTCTATCACAAGCCAGATCCGTTGAACCCCGAGGTCACGCTCTCAGTGGACCTCTTGGCGCCAGAAGGCTACGGTGAGATTACTGGTGGAGGGCAGAGGATAGAGGATTACGATGCGCTTGTGGCGAGGATCAGGGAAGAGGGCTTGGACCCGAAGAGCTATGCGTGGTACTTGGATCTGCGGAAGTTTGGTAGCGTTCCTCACTCAGGATTTGGTATGGGACTGGAGCGGGTTGTATCCTGGGTCTGCAAGCTTGAACATATTCGTGACGCGATTGCTTTTCCCCGTCTTATCAACAGAGTCTATCCCTAAAGGGACCACTCAAGGTGTGAAGGACTTTTTTTGTTTTGACATACCCCCGGGGGGGTCGAGAAATAGTTAGTAGAAAAAGAAAAGATAACGGAAAAAGGAAGATAGCAGGCCGAACACCCCAGGGGAGATTCCTCCAGAGAACAGTTTTGTGTCGCGGGAAATATTTTTTTCTAAATTCTAGGAAGGGTCTTGGCGCTGGCTGAAACGTTTCTAGGCGAGATGGTCGGTTTTTCGCGCAGAATAGGATGATCAGCCATTTTCCATCCGGGCATTTGCGGGATTATGCAAGCCTGAACTCGGCATCCTATGGAACGCCCTCCCCGATCGCTGATCTAGGCTTATTCTTAGCGATTTCGCGGCTGAGATTTCCGTTCCTGAAATACCTTTTCTACTCTGAAAGGTATACGAAGCTGGTGGGACTGGATAGTGCTTAGACTACGCCGAGCACTTGCGCAAGCAGTTTGCGTTCCGCCTTCCTTCTATGGATAACCAAGGTTGGCTCGCGAATGCTCAGCTTCTTCGCAAGGGCCTCAGAACCTATCTTCCGTGGAAAATCATAGTATCCGCTCTTGAACGCATCGATTATGACAGTCTTCTGCTTCTCGGTCAAATACTCAAGGGGCGAATTGAGCGAAAAGACAGCGTCAGTAAGAGAGGCGATCTTGGGGTGGAGTCCTACCCGGTGAAGGGACTTTAGGAAGCTCCGAACGCTCCGAGTGTCCCCTAACAGCGAGACTCTGAGCCGCCCATCCCTCACCTCGTATGGGATGGAAAGATATCCTCCTGGCACTGAAGAGACGATGCTGAGGAGCCGGCGGACGGGTCGTTTTCTGTAGAAGCAGACGTAGGTGTCTACAGCCTCCTGCCGCAGGACACTTACTTCCTCGGATGGGTCAGCGAAAACGTCCTTTATGCTTCCAGCCGGGTCTTTGAGCTGAACTCTGCAGATTTCGACAACCTCCTGAGGAGTACTCTTGAGAAACGTGAGGACTTCTACGGACTTGACCTGGTCGTTGAATCTGTGAGATTTTCCGAATGCATTGGTTATGTCCGCCGCGGTCAGTTCGACCGTTATTCTGCGCATCGGAAGTAAGAATGATGTCCTGGTATACGGGCTTTGCCCCTGAAGCTATCCTAATAGCCTGAACATTAATCTGCTCAACACACCACGATCCTGGTTGTGGCGTACGTTCGGCGGA
>Ga0209160_1000829_pt1 | contig 25791 bp, 25 predicted proteins | sample GraSoiAngelo_153_FD_186167 | JGI IMG/M metagenome (GOLD analysis project Ga0209160, IMG submission 186167) | Grasslands soil microbial communities from the Angelo Coastal Reserve, California, USA - 14_1009_12_40cm (SPAdes) (version 2) | ecosystem: Environmental > Terrestrial > Soil > Grasslands ...
TCTTCGCCGCGAACGCGTACGCCGACGGGAAGTTGCCTGCACTCCGGACGATTTACAAAACCGCGGAGCGACTGAAGATGCCGGTGATGGTGCACACCGGGACCTCGGTCTTTCCCGGCGCGCGATCAAAATTCGGGGATCCGATGGCCCTCGACGACGTCGCTCAGGATTTCCCGGATCTCACGATCCTGATGGCCCACGGCGGGCGACCGCTCTGGTGCGACACGGCGTTCTACTTGCTTCGCCGCCATCGAAATCTCCACTTGGATATCTCGAGCATACCCCCGAAGCGCCTCCTGCAGTGGTTCCCTCGACTCGAAGAAATCGCGGACAAAGTCGTCTTCGGCTCGGACTGGCCGGCGCCGGGTGTGCCGGGGATCCGCGAGGAGATCGAGGGCCTTCGGTCCCTCCCGCTGTCCGAGCGGACGAAGGAACGAATCCTGAGCGGGAACGCCCCGGCCCTTGTCAAGTGACCGACGCCAGGCGTCCGGTTGATGGCAAACCTTAATCCCGAGCCGAGGCGAATCCCAAGGTGAGGAGCATGATGCCCGAGTCGAAGCGAAGCAGCGAGGTCGTCACCCTCGCGGGCGGGTGTTTCTGGTGCCTCCAGCCGGTGTTCCAGGAGCTCCGCGGCGTCGAGAAAGTAGAGGTCGGATATTCCGGCGGTCGGCTCGTGAATCCCTCGTACGAGGCCGTCTGCACGGACACGACGGGTCACGCGGAGGCCGTGCAGGTCACGTTCGATCCGACCGTCATCCCGCTCGCCGACATCTTGCGGATCTTCTTCTCCGTCCATGACCCGACCACGTTGAATCGGCAAGGTGGCGATGTCGGGACCCAGTATCGGTCTGCGATCTTCTACCATTCTCCGGAGCAAGAGAAGACGGCGCGCCAAGTCATGGCGGAGATCTTCCAAGCGGGGATCTGGGGACGGCCGATCGTCACGGAAGTCACACCGCTACAGCCGTTCTATCGAGCTGAGGAGTACCATCAGGACTACTTCCGCAAGAATCCGACCGCGGGCTACTGCCGCGTCGTCATCGCCCCGAAAGTCTCGAAGTTTCGCAAGCAGTTCGCGACGCGGCTCAAGGTGTCAGCAGTCGCACCCAAAGGGACTTAACGCGGCCTCGCCTGCTTCCTCTCCATGGCGGAGAACCGGCTCGCGAAGGAGTCGTCGACGTACCTGAAGGGGGCCGCCCACCAGCCCGTCCAGTGGTATCCGTGGGGGGAAGACGCGTTCCGCCGCGCGAAAGAACTCGACCGGCCGATCCTCCTGGACATCGGGGCCACGTGGTGCCACTGGTGTCACGTCATCGATCGCGAATCGTACGAGGATCCGGAGCTCGCCGGCGTCATCAACGATAACTTCGTCGCCATCAAGGTGGACCGGGACGAGCGACCCGACATCGACGCGCGGTACCAGCAGGCCGTCGGCGCGATCGCGGGCCAAGGCGGCTGGCCGCTCACCGCTTTCCTGACGCCGGACGGCAAGGTGTTCCACGGAGGTACCTATTTTCCCCCGAAGGACTCGTACGGACGCCCGAGCTTCCGACGCGTCCTGCTCGCGATGGCGGATGCCTACCGCACGAACAAGGCGGACACGCTGAAAGAAGCGGAGGCGCTCCATCAGGCTCTCGCGGAAGGCCGCGTCGCGCTCATCGAAGAAGGCGCCGTGAACGAGGCGATGCTGAAGGAGAGCCTCGACTCGCTCCGCGGGCAATTCGACCCCGTGAACGGCGGCATCTCGGGCCAGCAGAAGTTCCCGCACCCGGGGACGATGGAGTGGGTCATGGCCCGTTTCCATCGGACGAAGGAAGAGGGCCTCCGGAAGATCTTCACCCGCACCCTCACGGCGATGGCGCAGGGCGGCGTCTACGATCAGGTCGGCGGAGGCTTCCATCGATACTCGACGGATCCGCGGTGGATCGTGCCGCACTTCGAGAAGATGCTGTACGACAACGCAGGCCTCCTGGCGAACTACGTTCACGCGTGGCAACTCACCCGCGACCCGCTCTACCGCGAGACCGCCGAAGGGATCCTCGCGTGGGCGGAAGAGGTCCTCTCGGACCGCCAGCGCGGCGGATACTTCGCGAGTCAAGACGCGGACGTCGGCCTCGACGACGATGGCGATTACTTCACCTGGACGTCGGACGAACTTAGGGCCGCCGTGACTGCAGACGAAGCTCGGGTCCTCGCGTTGCACTTCGAAGTCGGAGATCGGGGCGAGATGCACCACAACCCGAGGAAGAACGTGCTGTTCGTGGACCAAAACGCGGAGGCGATTGCCAAGGAACTCCACCTGTCGGCCGATCGCGTCCGGGCTCTGATCACCCACGGCATGGAGAAGCTGAAGGCTGCACGCGAGAAACGTCCCATGCCGGCGGTGGACCGGACGATCTTCGCCTCCTGGAACGGGATGATGATCGCGGCGGTCCTGGAGGCCTCGATGGCCTTTGGTCGGGAGGACGTCCGCGCGTTCGCGCTCAAATCCCTGGGACGGGTCCTCTCGGAGATGTGGTCGAAAGACCGCGGGATGTGGCACGCCTTCGCCGATGGCGACCGGAAAGTCCGCGGCCTGTTGGAAGACCATGTGTACGTCGTCGACGCCGCGCTCGCCGCGTACACCACGACCGCCGAGCCGGAGTACCTTCGCACCGCGGAGGAGATCATGGTCTTCACACTGAACCACTTCTGGGACAAAGCGGGAGGGTTCGTCGACATCGCGACGGACCTGCACGAGGGCGTGGGTCTGACCCTGCGCGAAGTCCGTCGTCGCCCCGTCGAGGATTCGCCGTATGCGGGAGCGAACGCGGTGGCCGCGCTATGTTTGGCGCGGCTCCATGCGCTCACCGGGAACGACGACTATCGGTTGCACCATGATGAGCTGATGACGGCCTTTGCGGGCGAGGCGAGCCGATACGGCCCGGTCTTCGCAGGGGCCTATCATCTCGCAGCCGAATTGTGGATTCATCCACCGGCGGAGGTCGTCGTGCTCGGTCCTCGCCACGATTCGCGGGTTCGGAAATTACAGGAGACCGCGAGCGGGACATACTCCGCGGGGAAGACCGTGCTCGTCGTCGATGGCGACGATGCGTACGTGCCGCCGCCCGTCGAGCCCATGCTCAAGACGAAGGAGGCCAAGACAGCCCCCGTGGCGTTCGTATGCCAGGGGCAGGTGTGTTCGCCGCCGACATCGGATCCGACACGATTGCGGACGATTCTCGAGGCCGGCGGAACGAAATCGTGATTCTGGTCGAAATGCAACCTTAAACAAGGTTAACATCGGCGGACCCGCATGCTATTTTGTACCATGGGTTTTGAACCCCTGCGTCAGGCTTATGTCCCCTCCCCCGCAAGGCTAATGGGCCGCCGTCGCTACTATTGGAACCGAGGTTCGACAGCATACCCTCCGACCCACCGAGTGTTCTCCTGATCGGGTGCGGAGCGGTTGGTTCCGTGGTGGCTCAACACCTTTGCGCGAGCGATGATGTGGCCGAGGTCATCCTCGCCGACGTGGACGGGGAGCTTGCGAAGCGCACGGCCTCGCGCCTGAAGAGTCCGAAGGCCCGTGCGACCCAACTCGATGCGAGCGACGGTGAGGGCCTGCGGCGTGCGATGCTCGGATGCCGCCTCGTGATCAACACGGCGCTCCCGCAATTCAATCGAGCGGTCCAGGCCGCCGCGCTGGCAGAGGGACTCAACTATCTGGACCCGGCGAACGACTCGCGGGATCCGTTCGTGGATTCCGACACGTGGAAAGCCGCGGGGCTGACGGCCCTCTGCGCGATGGGCGAGGATCCGGGATTGAGCAACGTCTTCGCGAGGTACGCCGCGGACGGCATGGAGCGTGTTGATTCGATCAAGGTGCGCGACGGCGACACCGCCTCGAGTCCGGATTATCCGTTCATCGCCCTCTTCAGCCCGGAGACGTTCGTCGAGGAGACGCTCGCGCCGTCGAGGATTTGGCGGGACGGTAAGTACGACTCCGTACCGCCCTTCGGAGAACTCGAGGCATACGAGTTCCCGGCGCCGATCGGATCCCTTCCCGTGTACTCCGTCGACCATGAGGAGGTCGACACCCTTCCGCGGTTCATCGGGAAAGGCGTCCGCTATGTCGACTTCAAGCTCGCCCTCGACCCACCCACCGTCCAGACGCTGAAGCTGTTCCGCGACCTGCGCCTCCTCGAACCGGGACCGCCCGGAGGACCGAACCCGCGAAGGGCCTTGTTCAGCGCCTTGCCGAAACCCGCAGACCTCGCGGGCCGCGTCGATGGCTACGCGGCGATTCTGGTCGAGGTGGCCGGCGAGAAGGACGGACACAGCATCGTCCATACGATCTACGCGATCCTCGGGCATCGTGAGGCGTCACAACGATTCGGGGCGACGGCGACCGCCTATCTCACCGGGACGGGCGCGGCCGCCGGTGCGCTCCTCCTCGCGGGCGGCTCGATCCGCGAGAAGGGCAAGCTCTCTCCAGAGAACCTCGACCCGAAACCGTTCTTCCCGCTCCTGCGGAAGTTTGGAATCGACGTCAAAGAGCGGGTGCGCTCGGAGCGGTCCCTCACTTAGCGGGAGTGCTTGCGCAACGCCGACTCCATCCCGTCGAGGGCCTTGTCGAGCAACGGTTCCTCGATCGTCAGCGGGGGCTGGATCCGGAGAACGTTCATCTCGTAGTCGTACAGCGGGATGACGCCGCCGCGGACACAGTCGAAGAAGACATCCCGCGCGGTGTCGTTGTCGCGAGCCTTCGTCCCTTTGTTGCTCACGATCTCGACGCCGATCGCGAGGCCGAGGCCGCGCGTCTCGCCGACGATCGAGAGGTCTTCCCACTCCTTCACGCGCTTCAGGGCCTTTCCGCCGACCCGGGCCGCGCGTTCCGGAATCCGGTCTCGTCGCATGATATCGATCGTGACCGTCGCGGCCACGCAGGCGGCCGGATGCCCGCCGAAGGTGGTCCCCGCCACGACGTCACCCTTGCCCATGGATCGATCGTCCCCGAGGACCGCGCCCAGAGGCATCAACCCGCCCCCGAGCGCCTTGCCAATCGAGACGAGATCCGGCGCGACGCCGAAGTGCTCGATCCCCCACATCTTCCCGGTGCGACCGAGCCCGGCCTCGACCTCGTCCGCGATGAAGAACCAGCCGTGCTGATCGGCGAGCTTGCGAAGGCCAAGCGCGAAATTCTTGGGGGGGATCCAGACGCCCGCCTCCAGGGCCACCGGCTCGAAGATCGCCCCCGCGATCCGATCCGGGGAGGCGACGTACCGGAGGATCTGGTCCTCGAGGAATCCGAGGCACCACTCTCCGAACTGATCGTCCGTCATGCCCTTCGGTTTCCGATACGTCATCGGGTAGGGCGAGTGGATGGCGCCTCCGGAGAAGGCCTCCCAGTTCCGTCGCATCCGCGATGCCAGGGTGCCAAACGCCGTGGCTCCGATGCTGAGCCCGTGATACTGTCCCATGAAGCTCAAGATGAGCGGCCGACCGCTCGCCTCGATCGCGTGCTTGACCGCACCTTCCGCGGCCCCGGTGCCGGAGAGCTCGAGGAATACGCGTGTGAGGTTGTCCGACGGACGAATCGACAGGAGCCGCTCCGCGACATCGATCATCGGGAGATGCGGATTCATGAAGAGGATGAGGAACCCGTAGCGCTCGAGCGCATCCACGGTCGCCTTCAGGATCTCCGGATGGACGTTCCCCAGATTGTTCGTCGCCCATTGGCTCGTGAGGTCGATGTACTCCTTGCCCTCGACGTCATACAGGAGGGAGCCCTTCGCGGACGCGACCACGATGTCCGCAAGCTTCGTGTCGTCGGCCCAGAAGTACTTCGGGTAGAGTTCCGTGTAGCGCTTCCAGTACCAGTCCGCGGCGCCCTTCGTCCCGACCGGAGGCCTCGCCCCCTTCTTCGCCATCCTCGCGGGGAACGTCCGCCTCGTCATAGAGCCTTTGGGCGGAGGTTCATGAAGACCCGAGAAGGCCCGGGCCTATGCCTCGAGGCCTGATTGCAAGAGGGAGCGGAAATCGTCGGGGATCGGCTTCGACTTCTTCTTCTCGTAGTCGTACGAGACCAGGACGCTCTTCGCGCGCGCGAGGATGCGGCCGCTCTTTTTCTCCTTGATTTCGTAGCTGAGCGTGAACGAGGAGTTGCCAATCTTCGAAGGCCAGACCGTCACCTGAATCTGATCGCCCCACGTCGCCTGGGACTCGAAGTCGATGTCCACGTGCGCGAGGATGAAGTCGATCTCGTCGAGCGACCGCCGGTTCGCGTGGTGCATGTAGAACTGCGTCCTCGCGAGCTCGACGTAGGAGAGATAAACGGCGTTGTTGACGTGGCCCATGCCGTCGATGTCGCGGAACCGCATCTGGATGTCCGTGGTGAAGCGTGTCATCGGCGGTCGATGCCGGATTCCACCGAAAAACGTTTGGGTGGCTCTCATTCTTCGCGGACGAGACGCGTGAATTCCGCCGAGAGGCCGAGCGAGACCTGCTTCGAAGGATCGCCTTTGATCGGGGCCCGCGCGGTCAAGCTCGCCTTCGCGAGCTCCCGGTAGATCGGCCACGAAAGGTCAATCCGACGCCGAAGGGTCTCGTCGACGCTCCGAATGATCTTGGCGGGGACGCCGGCGATCAGGCCGCCAGCGGGAAACTCGGCGTTCTCCCGGACCACGGCACCACTCGCGACGACCGATCCCGAGCCGATCACCGCGCCGCTATTGATCGTCGAATTCATGCCGATCAAGCAGTCGTCGCGGATGGAGCAGCCGTGGACCACGGCCGCGTGGCCGACGGTCACACGTCGGCCGAGCACCGCGGGCAAGCCGCGATCGACGTGCACGACCGCGTTGTCCTGGACGTTCGAGTCGCGCCCGACGACAATCGAGTCGAAGTCCCCGCGCAGCACGGCGCCGTGCCAGATGCTCGCCCCCTCCTCGACGGTCACGTCTCCGACGAGGACCGCGCTCGGGGCGACGTAGATCATCGTGTCACTCGAGGTTCACGAGGACATTCTTGACGTGGGTGTAGAACAAGACCGCGTCGACGCCTTGCTCCTGACCGAGCCCCGACTGTTTCCACCCGAGGAACGGCGTCTGCGGGAAGGTGACCGGGAACTCGTTGATCGAGACCATGCCCGCCTGCAGTCTTCGCGCGATCGCGTGCGCCTTCGCGATATCTTGCGTCCAGACACCCGCCGCGAGGCCGTACGGCGTGTCGTTCGCCTTCGCAATCGCGTCGTCCACCCCGTCGAAGTGCCATGCCGCCACAACCGGGCCGAAGACCTCCTCGCGGGCCACGCGCGCACGATCCGGAGGGTCCTCGAAGACGGTCGGTCGCACGAAGTTCCCGTCCTTCAACTCGGCGGAATCCGTCCGACCGCCTCCTGCGAGAAGCTTCGATCCCTGCTCGATCCCGTCCTCGATCGCGCGGACGACGTTCGCGGCGTGCTCGCGGGAGACGAGGGGGCCCATCTGCACGTCGTCCTTCAGGGGAGGCCCGAGCCGCAGTTTCTCCGTCTGCTCCTTGAGCTTGGCGAGGAACGAGGGCGCGATCGACTCGTGCACGAACAGCTTCGACCCGGCCCAGCACATCTGACCGGCGTTCTGGAACGCGCCCCACAGAGCGCCCTTGACGGCCCGGTCGATCTTCGCGTCCGGGAGGACGATCTGCGGATTCTTGCCGCCGAGTTCGAGGGTCGTCGGCACGACTCGATCCGCGACGACGCGGAGGAGCTGCTTCCCGGTGTCCGTGGAGCCCGTGAAGGTGACGGAGTCGACGTCGGGATGCGCCGCGAGAGCGCCGCCGACCTCCCGGCCGGGGCCTGTGACGACGTTCACGATCCCGGAGGGGAAGCCCGCTGCCGTCGCGAGCTCTCCGAGTTTGAGGGCCGTGAGCGGGGTGAGCGTGGCCGGCTTCAGGACGACCGAATTGCCGGCGGCGAGCGCGGGGGCCACGCCTCGGGACGCGAGGAGCAGAGGATAGTTCCACGGCGCGATGTGGGCCGTCACGCCGAGCGGCTCCCGCAAGGTGTAATCGAACCGGGCACCCGGGACCGGGATCGTGTCACCCTGAATTTTATCTGCCATCCCGGCATAATATTCGAACAGCTTGTAGACGTACGCGATGTCGCCTTTCGCTTCGCGCAGCGGCTTCCCAACGTTTTGGGACTCGAGCCGCGAGAGCTCGTCAAAATGGTCCCGCACTTGCTGGCCCAGGAGCCAGAGCAACCGTCCCCGTTTGCTCGGATCCATCTCGCGCCACTCGGAGGACTCGAAGGCGAGCCGGGCCGCTTCGACCGCGGCGTCGACGTCGTCCTTCGTCCCGGACGCCACTCGGGCGATCGGTCGATTCGTCGCGGGATCGATCACCTCCGCGGTCTGCTCCGAGGACGCCGGGACCGTCTTCCCGGCGATGTAGAGGCCGTGGTCGCGGATTTCCATCGTCGTTCCGCGCCCACCATCGGGCGGCGGACTATAAGCGTGTGGCTTTCCCGGCTCCGCACCGGTGTCCTCTTATTCCGCGCATCCGTTGCGAGGGCGCGAGGACATCGTGCCGGACGTCGTGCGCGTGAGCCGCACGCTTCCATGGCGGGAGGCGGCGAAGGAGTCCGACTCGCTCCGTCCGTCGCTTGTGTATCAGTTCCGGCATGAGGACTTTCGCGGAAAGCTCGTCTTGGATGTCGGCACGGGCGAAGGGCGGCTCGCTTTCGTCGCTGCGTCGGCCGGCGCTCGCGTCGTCGGTGTGGACCTCGACCGCACGAAACTCATGCATGCTCGGGCATATGCGGGCATCCGGAATATTCCGCACGTCGAATTCGTCCTCGGCGACGTCGACAAGACGCCCTACCATGAATTCGCCCGCGACCCAATCGATGCGGTCATCAGCAACCTCTGCATGTCGCCGGAGATCGTCTGGCATTCATCTCGTGCCCTCCGTCCGGGAGGGACGTTCATCTTCTGCTGCCATCACGGGGACCACTGGAAGGAGACCCGACGGGGTTCCCAATGGGCCTTCTACGAGGACGCCATGACGGACCTGCTCGAGGAGAACCGTTTCGAAGTCTCCTTCATGGGCGTCGACACGACCGTGGCGCTCTTCGACCAGTTGCGTGAGGTCGAGCTTTTCCTCCGCGACTCGGTCGTGCGAAAATGGGTCGAGGACGGGCGGTGGGAGGAGCTCTCGGATTCGTTCGCGCAAGGGGAGAACCACTTGACGCTCTCGTATCTGGTCGTGAAAGCGCGGAAACTCGCCGCGGCGTACCGGGCGGAATAGACGAAGCGTCCATCCGCGATTCGTAGCGCCCGTCGCGGCCGCCAGGGACATCGGCAAGCTCATCTGTGCCGAGGCGATTCCCGCGGGGGGGAGCGATGTACCTCGGCGCCCACGTCTCGATCGCGGAGAGCATCGCGCTCGCCCCGGAGCGCGGCAAGGCGGTCGGGGCCGATGCAATCCAGATTTTCTCGCGCAGTCCGCGCATGCTTCGAAAGACGAAGCCGATTCCTCCGGAGGAGGCGAAGGCGTTCCAGGAAGCGATGCCTGCGAACGGGATTGCGCGCGCGATCATTCACGCGAACTATCTGATCAACCTCGCGGGACCGGACGATAACACGCTCAACTACAGCCGCGTTGCGTTCGTGGAGGAGCTCGATCGTGCCCAGATCCTCGGAGTTCGGGACGTGATTTTCCACCCGGGAGCCCACCTGGGGAGGGGCGAGGCGCACGCCGTCCAGACGATCCCGGCAAGCTTGGACTGGTGCTTCGAGCACGCGAACGCCCCAGATGTGTTCGCGGTCCTGGAGAATACGGCGGGGGCGGGCTCGGTCGTCGGCTATCGATTCGAGCAGCTCGCCGAGATGATGAAAGGCTCGGCCCATCCGGACCGCCTCGGGGTCTGCGTCGACACATGCCACACGTTCGCCGCGGGCTACGACTTCCGGACGCGGGACGGCTACGAGTCGCTCCTCCGGACGATTGACGAAACCGTCGGACTCGGTCGGATCCGCGCGTTCCACCTGAACGATTCGGTGGGCGACCTCGGATCGAAACTCGACCGCCACGCGGATATCGGGAAGGGGAAGCTCGGGAAGGAGGCGTTCCGTTTCCTCGTGAACGAGGAGCGTTTCAGGGAACTCCCGGGCTGCCTCGAGTTCCCCGGGGCCGATGCCGGCTATCGGAGAAACCTGAAGACGCTTCGGTCCCTCGTCACGGGGACGAACGCGCCGACAGCGGGGCCGCGTCCAAGCGGCAAACGAGCCGGTCGCGGAACCGCGTGAGGAACGCATAGAGTCGGTGGACCTGACGCATCAGGCCGGACGAACCGCGAAGGAGACGTCCAAAGCCGGCGCCGATCGGGAACGCGCCGACCAAAGTGGGCACCGCGTCGCCGCCCGTCGTGACCTGGCCGTCGGGAGCGACCATGTGCCAAGCATCGAGCATCCGATCCTCCGGAATTCCCTTCAGCAACCCGCGTCCAGATTGAATCGACTCGAATCGGATTCGCCTCCGGACGTCGACCGCGCGGATCCACCGGGAGAGTGCACTGCAGATCCCGCAGTCGCGGTCGTACAAGAGGACGTACGACGGGCCCGCCATGGTCTCGGAGAAAACTAGGCGGAGGTGGGCTTAAACAAACGGGTCGTACCGAGAATCGTTCTCGGCGGACCAACGTTGCCTCGTGCGGGAATGCCCGGCGGTCAAAAGGGCAACTTGCTCAGGCCGATCGCGAGCGGGAGCAGCGCCTCCTCCCTCCCGAGGAACCTCGCGGTCTGCAAGACCGCGTTCAAGTAGCTGATCGTGTGCTCCTTCTCACCGACCGTCCACTGGCCGTAGAAGTCCACCACGGCGGCGAGGATGTCGTCCAGGGGGACGTCCGCTTCGAGGGCGCCTCGCACCGTCTCCTCCGCGGGCGGCGACTTGTATCGTAGGCTCGATTCGAGGGCGGCGATGAGGGAAGATCGATCGGTCGACTCGGGTGGCCCGAGCCGAAGAAAGTCCGGATAGCCGAACTTCGTCGTCAGGGTGCGATACAACTTCCACAGGAGCCAGGCATTCTCCGGAGGCGTCAGGTAGCGGCTGGCAAGACGCGCGGCGTGCGCCTCACTCAATGTGTGTCCCAAGAACCCGGGTTCCGCGCTCGCGGCGACGAGGAGCGGACGATACGCTGCGTCGGCTTGTCCCTCGAACGCGAGGGCCCGGAGGATTTCCTCGACGCGATCGAACTCCCAGTCCTCGAGGAGACGGCTCAGCAGCTCGACATCCGGCTTGCCCGCGCCGGCGTTTGCGAAAATCGGGATGTCGATGGGCCGGACGCCTTGCAGACTCACCGCCTGAGCATGCCCCAGGTTCGCGAGAGGGACGAGCCCCCGCGGAAGTCCGAGACTCGACGCGGCCTCGGAGTACGCGACGGCCATCGTGAGATTGTGACCCAGACGTCCGAGGTCATCGAGTGACGCGCGAATGGCCAGGTGCGCCGCGGCCTCGATTCCGTGGTCGAGGCCGACCCGAGCGAGTAGCGCCGCGGCTTTCGTCCCCGCGTGATCATGGACGACCTTTCGATAGGCGCGCTCCATGTCCCCCGGCGTCGCAGCAGGGATCGCCCTCGCTTCTGCCTCGACCGCCGCGGTCGTCAATGGGCGCTTTTGCAGGCTGAAATTGTAGAGGACCAGAAACCGGAGCAGGCCGAGCCCTCCCGGCGGCCGCGTGAGGCGGAGGAGATCGCGTCCCGCTTCGAGGGTCAACAGGCCGTGTGGCGTGTGCAATTGGGGGTCGTCGTGATTCGACACGACGAGCACGAGTTCCTGGAGGATTGGCGCCGCGTTCGCCGGATCTTTCGCCACGTCGTCGAAGAGGCGGATCCCCTTTTGGTGCTCGAACGTCGGGAGGATTGCGAAGAGCCGCTCGACGTCTTTTGATGCCAAGGATCGAAGGAAACGTCGCCGACCCTTTTAGGTTGCGGGTATCCGTGACAGAGTAACTCTTATGGGGAACCGGGACCTTGAACGGGGGTCATGCCTCTCTACGATGTCATCATCATTGGTTCCGGCCCCGCCGGCCTCACCGCGGCGATCTATTCGACTCGGGCGAACTTGAAGACGCTCGTCATCGCCGGCGCGGTCGCGGGGGGACAGCTCATGATCACGACGGACGTCGAGAATTATCCCGGTTTCCCGAAGGGCATCCAAGGCCCCGAGCTCATGGAGCTCTGGCGGGAACAAGCCGAACGCTTCAAGGCGGAGTTCGTCGACGACAACGTCTCGAAGGTGGATTTCACGAAGCGCCCGCTGAAAGTCTGGACCTCCGACGGAATGCATGAGGGCCGCTCCGTGATCATCGCGACCGGCGCGAACGCGAAGTACCTCGGGTTGCCAAACGAAGAACGCCTCAAGGGCCGAGGGGTGAGCGCTTGCGCGGTCTGTGACGGTTTCTTCTTCAAAGGCCTCGAGGCCGTCGTGGTCGGCGGCGGCGACACCGCAATGGAGGACAGTCTCTTTCTCTCGAAGATATGCAAAACCGTGACGGTCGTCCATCGCCGGCATGAATTTCGCGCAAGCAAGATCATGCAGGACCGCTTGTTCAAGACGCCCAATGTCAAGATCCTCTGGGACACCGAAGTCGTCGACGTCCTCGGGGATGCCAAGGTGGAGGGCGTTCGAATCAAGAACAAGAAGACCGGTCAAACGTCCGACCTCAGGGTCCAGGGACTGTTCCTCGCGATCGGCCATGAGCCCGCGACCGAGATCTTGCGGGACCACTTGAAGCTCGAGAAAGGGTACGTGGTCCTCCGGCCGCACGACGGGCTGTCCACCGCCACCTCGGTGGAAGGCGTCTTCGCCGCCGGAGATGTCCACGACTTCCGCTACCGACAGGCCGTGACGGCGGCGGGTTTTGGCTCCATGGCGGCGCTCGACGCGGAACGCTGGCTTCAGCAGTCCGACGCCTGAGTGCAACGAAATCTTGAAGTCGATTCGCTCGTTAGGCACGAAGGGACCCGCGCATGGTGCGAATCTTCCGCGGCGGCGTGCTCGATGAGCGCTTCGAAGGCTCCGTCGTGGTAATCGGGCCGCGGCCAACGACGATGACCGGCCTCGTCCGCGGCGACCTGTTCGTCCGCGACAGCAGCGTGTGCGACGTGACTGGGATGGTGTCCGGGAACCTCCTCGCGGAGCGGACGGGCAAGGCGGTCCTCCGGGGCCTCGTGACGAAAGCCGCGAAAGCGGCGGGCGGGGACCTCGAGGTCTATGGGCTAGTCCAAGGAGACGTCGTCAACGAAGGCGGCCGTCTCTACGTCGACAAAGGAGCCGTCGTCCGGGGCAAGGTCATCGGGCAGACCCACAGTGCGCCACTCCCGCCGCCCGAGAAACCGGTCACGCCACCCCCCGCCCCGGCGCCAGCGGGAACGGCTCCAGGTCCGCCCGCCTCGCCGCCGAAACCCCCGGCCGCGCCGGGTCCGTGAAGCCTCAGGCTTCGACGTTCGACTCGAGCGGCGTCTCCTTGAGCGGCATCTTGTCCGGCCTCTTCTCACCGGACGAGAACAGCTGGAGGTACGGGATCAGGTTGCCCATGACCCGGTTCTCCGCCTTGCGCAGATGCTCCTCGTACGTGGATCGGCTGACCCCGAGACTCCGGGCGATGCTCTCCGTCGTCACGTCGCGCGGGGAGCTGTAGTATCCGTAGCGGTGCGCCTTCAGGAGCGCGTCTGACTGCTTCGACGTCAGGTCGCCGAAAAGGCTGTTCACCCAGATGCTCGACGGCAGGACGCTGAGCGGAAGTTCCCGTTTCCGGATCAGCTCCGTCGGACCGCGTTTGTTGAAGTCCTTGAACAGGTCCCGCGTGCGGACCTCGTCGAAGGCAATCACTCGGAAATAGCCCCAGCCGTCCTTGAAAATCGCCGGAGGCGCTTCCACGGCCTCATGGGGTTCCCAGACGTTCCATGGGCTGTCCCAGCTCGCGCACGTGCACTTGAGCATGAAGATGCGGGAGTCCCCCGCCTCGGCCCATTCGTCGATGCACTTACCCGCCTTCCGAATCTCTTTCGCGATTTCGTCGAGCACGTTCTCGTCTCGGGTCGGCACCTGGATCATCTCTCGATTCCAGATGCACCACATCGAGATGGGAAGGCCGGGATGGTGCGCGGAGATTTTCATGAACGGGTAGTCGTACTGGGTCCGAAACGAGATCTCCCAGAGGCTCATGGGCAGCCCCATCGCCGCCGAGGGGGATATAGGTGGTGCCGTCATACGACGGCCGCCGAAGGCGGGTCAAAGAGGTTCGTCATGGACGTCTTTTCCTCTTCCGAGGTACAACACATGTATCGGATTGCACCGGACAGCACACGGATTTGGACAGACAGCAACCGCAACTTCACCCTCCGGGAGTACAGCCGGCTCGAGTACGGCCGCTCGGACATCGGGTGGATCCTCGCCTCGGTGAAGGCCTCACGGCCTGCGCCGACGAAGCGCCCGAAGGGCTCGCTCGGGTTGCGGCTGCGGTACTTCCTGAACTCCTTCCGCGGCTTCGCCGCCTTCGACGTGCACGGTCACGACGACACCCAGTGCCCGTGAGGCGGCGCACCTTTTTATCGCACGGCCACCCTCCCTAGGCGGGATGGCGGAAGTCACCATTCGCTACTGCGCTCCGTGTCGGTATCTGCCCAAGGCGATCCAGGACGCGGATGCGATTTTGAAGGAATTCGGTGAGACGTTGTCCGCCCTCCGACTGGTCCCAGGCGACCACGGCGTGTACGACGTCGCGGTCGACGACACGATTGTGTTTTCGCTCGAGAAGACGAACCGGTTCCCCGAGTCGGCCGAGCTGATCCAAGAGATCCGGGCTCGGGTTCAGCCGCGCAAGGCTCGCAAGAAAGCGTGATCCTCGCCTCTCGGGGTCTTCACCGACCCGTCATTTGACGGCCGTCTATGGCGGGTCAAAATCTCTCATCGACCCCGTTGTTCTCCCGTACATGTTCGGAAGCACATATCCGATCTTCGACGCGCAGGGAATCGTGAGCGAGTACGTCCGGAACCCGGATTTGGCGGAGTACGTCCGTTGGGAGTACCGCCCCGCGGACCGGTCGAGCGTGATCCGTTCCATCAAGCGGAGACGGACCACGACCCGACGGATTCGGTTTGCAGGAGCGACGCGAATCGCGCGTCGGATCCGAGCCTGGGTGAAGGACCTGCGGGAAACGACCGGAGGGCCGATCGAATCGGGCCTCGTCTACCGCGCTATGTTGCGCGAGAAGGTCCTCTAGGCTAGTCGGGCGAGTCGATCGCGAGCACGACCTTCCCGAACTGCTCGCCTCGCCCCAGGTATTCGTGGGCCTGGCGGGCCTGCTCGAGCGGGAAGACTCGGTCGACGACCGGTTTGAGGCGGCCCATGAACACGAGCTTCATGACCTCCTCGAACTCCCGTTGATTCGCCATCGTCGAACCGAGCACGGAGAGCTGCCGCCAGAAGAGGTATCGCGCATCGAGCTCGAGCAGTGCGCCGGTCGTCGCCCCCGGGACCACGACGCGGCCCCCTTTCCGGAGGCTCCGCACGGAGTCCTTGAACGTCGCCTCGCCGACGTGATCGACGACGACATCGACGCCGCGCTTCCCCGTGAGTTCCCAGATCGCCTTGGACCACGGCATCGCCTTGTAGTTGACGAGGACATCCGCGCCGAGCGCCTTCGCCTTCTCCAGCTTCGCGTCGCTCGAGCTCGTCGTGAAGACCGTGCACCCGGCGAGCTTTGCGACTTGAATCGCGGCCGTCGAGACGCCGGAGCCGGCGCCGAGGATCAAGACATCCTCGCCGGGCCGAACCTTCGCGCGGGTGATGAGCATCCGCCACGCGGTCATGAACGCCAGGGGGACGGCGGCGGCCTGCGGGAAGTCCATGTCCGTCGGGATCGTGAGCACGTTTCGCGCGGGAACCGCGACCTTTTCCGCATATGTCCCGGGCAGATGTTCCCCGAGGATCTTGTAGTCCACACATTCGGAGTCCTCGCCCCGCAGGCAATACTCGCATCGGCCGCACGAGATCCCCGGATTCACGACGACGCGGTCGCCGACCTCGACATCGGTCACATCGGAGCCGACCTCCGCGATGTCGCCCGCCGCGTCGCAGCCGAGGATATGAGGGAGCGTCAGCTTGAGGGTCGGGATTCCTTCGCGGACCGCTAGGTCGAGGTGGTTCAGGGACGCCGCGTGCACGCGGACGACGACTTGGTCTGGTCCCGGGACGGGATCCGAATGATGCCGGTCCAGCTCGAGAACCTCAGGCCCGCCGAAGCGGGGCACGATGACCGCCTTCAGCGTACCACCTGCGCGACGGCGGCGAATCGAAGCGGTCCTAGATAAGGGCCGCCGTCACCGCACGTTGTAGCCCTTCGACTGGAGCAACCGCACGACGTCTTTGCGATGGTCGCCCTGGAGGACGATCACGCCGCCTTTGCCGGAACCGCCGGTGGCAAGCCCTTTCTTCAAGTCCCGGGCGAGCTTCTCCGCCTCGTCCGGTTTCGACTCCAGGCCTCGCACCACGGTCACGGCCTTCCCGTAGCGGCGCGTGTCCATCTCGACGGACAGCTGGGTCGTCTCGCGGCCCAGGTCCTCGCAGACGCAGATCTCCTTAGGCAACCCGCATGTCGGGCAGATCCCCGCGATCAAGCCGCCTCCAATGGCGTCTCCTTCTCTGCCAGGGATTCCTTCAGTAGACGATAGTGTTTTCGGATGGTGACCTCGCTCACGCCGGTCAGGCGGGCGATCTGGGCTTGCGTCAGGGGCACGCCGAGCTCCTCCGAGGCCAGGTACAGGGCCCCCGCGGCGATCCCGACGGGCGAGTTCGCCTCGAGGACTTTCGAATCCTTCACCTGGGCGACGAGGGCCAAGGACCGCTCCCCGACCCGCGGATCCAGGCCGAGCTGGGATGCAAACCGAGGCACGAAGTCCTCCGCGCGGCTCGCGCGGCTGAACACCCCGAGTTCCCGGCTGACGACCTTCGCGGTCAGCGAGATTCGGTGGACCGTCACGCCGGTCGCCTCGGACAGTTCGTGCAGACCGCGAGGCGCACCCAGTTGCTTCGCCGCCAGGTAGACGACCGCGGCGACGATCGCGTCCATGGACCGACCGCGGGACAGGCCCGCTTCGATCGCTTTCCGCAAGATGATCGCGGCGCGTTCTCGGAAGGCCGGGGCGAGGCCCAGGCGGGAGGAGAGGCTCGAGAGTTGCGCGAGGCCGGGGGCCAAGGCGCGCTCCGTGCGGTCATACCGAGTCCACTGGCTCACTCGCCGCAGACGGTTCAACGCCGCCACGCTGCGTGCGTCGATCGGATTCCCCTTCGCGTCCCGTAGGCCGTTGCCCACCATAGACCCGAGCCCTTTGTCCGGCGCCATCACGGACGGCGGCGGGCCGGCCCGAATCCGGTCGTCCCCTTCGAACGTGGTCCAGTCGGGGCCTTGGTCCACGAGGCTCTCGTCGACCACGAAGCCGCAGGTGTCGCACACGCGTTCGCCGCGGACCGGGTCGACGTACAGAGCAAAGCTGCCGCAGTTCGGGCAGCGGGTGGGATCCGAACCCGATGGCTCGGGCTGCAGCTCCCGCTTGAATCTCACGTCGCTTGCGTTCGTCGATGTAAACTGGCTCATTGCGTCACCTCGCGAGGAACCGAATTCATGACCCAGCGGGTCGCCCACCGCTCCAGGTCCCGGACCGCCTCGAAGAGCGCCGCGCCTTTCGGCGACAGGCGGTACTCGACCGCGACCGGCCGGTCCAGATGGACCTTCCGCTCCGCGATCCCGACCTCCTCGAGTTCCTTCAACGTCTTCGCGAGCGAGCTCTGGCACATGCCCGTCGCCACGCGCAACTCGTTGAAGCGTTTCGGTCCGGAGAGGAGGCTGTGGAGGACCGTGAGCTTGAGCTCGGAGCCGATCACCTCGAAGGCGACCATCGCTCCGCAGCCGGGGCCCTCGCAGGGGCTTTCCTTCTCCGCCATGACTTCGCATCCTTGCACCATATAATGTGCGTCCGGGATATAAGTAGTTTCGTTTCCGTACCACGTTTCGGGTAAGAACCTAGTGCGACTTGGAAACGGGTTAGGATCCACCCGCTGCAAATCGCCGGTCGGAGACGCACACCTTCGGAGCGCGTCTTTCGCGGCTGACCGGAACCTTCGGGCGGGCGAAAGGAGCGACTTCCATCGAACCCTTGTCCTTGGAAGCGCCGGAGCCTTTTGTCCTCACGTCGAAGCCGCGGCAACCTTATCATCGCCTTCCGAGTTGGCCCTGAAAAACAGAGCTCGGAGCATTGGATGCGGGAGAATTGACGCGATGACGAAACGGGGAGGCGCCGACGCGGGACGGCAGGCGATTCCGCAGACCATGAACGCGGCGGCGATCGATGAATTCGGTCCCCCCGCGGTGCTCGCGCTCCATCGACTCCCGGTGCCCAAACCAGGCCCTCGGGAGGTCCTCATCGCGCTGGCCTCGGCCGGCGTCGGCAGCTGGGACGGACTTGTCCGGGACGGATCGTGGCGCCCCTGGGGACCGAATCCCCAGTTCCCGATCATACCCGGCACGGACGGCGCGGGCGTCGTCGCCGCGACCGGTGCCGACGTCCGGGGCGTGCGCGCCGGGGACCGGGTGTGGGCGTGCCATTACTCGAATCCGAAAGGAGGGTTCTACGCGGAGTACGTCGCAGTGGACGCCGGCAGTGTGGGTCGGGCGCCGGAGCACCTCACGCTCTTGGAGGCCGGGGCCGCGCCGACGACGGGACTGACGGCCCTCCAGGGAATCGACAATGCGTTGCACCTGCGTCGAGGAGAGACCATCTTGATCTTCGGGGCGTCCGGGGGAGTCGGCTCCCTCGCCGTGCAGTTCGCAGCGCTCCGCGGCGCCCGCGTGCTCGGGACGGCCTCCACGCCAGACGCCGCCACGCTCGTCCGAGGGCTCGGAGTCGCCGAGGTGATCGATGCGCGCCGCCCGGAGGAGGTTGGCCGCTTGAAAGAACTCGCTCCCGATGGACTCGATGCGGTCCTCGCCCTTGCCGGAGGGGAGGGGCTCGAGGGATGCATCGACTTCGTTCGCGCGAACGGTCGCGTCGCCTATCCGAATGGCATCGAGCCGGAGCCGCGTCAACGGGCGAACCCCCGATTGGTCGCGTACGACGGCGAGTACGGTCCCAAGGAGTTCGACGCGCTGTCGCAGGCGGCTGCCGAGTCTCGACTTCGGGTCCCCATCGCGGCAACGTATCCTCTCGATCGAGCGGCAGAGGCTCACACTCGGGTGGAGCAGGGCCGCCTCCTCGGCCGGGTCGCGCTCCGCATCCGCGGGGAACCCCCAAAGGCGCGAAGCGGCTGAGCGGGGGCCGACGGCCGTCATGGCCATCGGGTGATGACGACCTTGCTTTCCGTGAAGAACCGGATCGCATCCCGACTCTGCGGATGGAGGTCCCCGAAGAACGAGTTCTTCATCCCGCCGAACGGGAAGTAGGCCATCGGGGCCGCGACCCCGACGTTGATGCCGATGTTCCCGGCCCGGACGCCGCGGCGGAAGTCCCGGGCGTGCTTCCCGCTCGACGTGTAGATCGTCGCGGCGTTCCCGTACGGGCTCGCGTTCATCACGTCGATTGCCTCCTCCAGGGCGTCGACCGCCAAGAGGTTCGCGACGGGCCCGAAGATCTCCTGTCGGGCGACGCTCATGTCAGGCCGGACATCATCGAGGATCGTCGGGCCGACGAAGTAACCGTCATAACCGGGCACCTGGACGGTCCGTCCGTCCAGGGCGACCTTGGCGCCTTCTTGCTCCCCTCGATCGATGAAGTCCACCACCCGGTCGCGGTGGGCCTCGGAAATCACAGGGCCCATTTGGACCGTCTCGTCCAAGCCGTACCCGACCTTCAACGCGGCGGCGGCACTCGAGAAGGCGTGACGAAGCTTCTCGTGCACGTCGCCCACGCCAACGACGACGGAACCGGCGAGGCAACGCTCTCCCGCGCAACCGTAGCAGGAGGAGACCATGTTCGAGACGATCTTGTCGAGTTTTGCGTCCCCCATGACCACGAGGACGTTCTTCGCGCCGCCTCCGGCTTGGACGCGCTTCCCCGAGGCGGCGGCTTTTGCGTAGATCTGCGTCGCGACAGCGCTCGAGCCGACGAAAGAGACGCCGGCGATGCCCGGATGTTCGAGGATTGCGCCGACGGTGTCCTTCGCCCCATGAACCAGGTTCACGACGCCGGCCGGGAAGCCTGCCCTTTGGACGAGATCCATCACGAGCTGCATCGCGGTCGGATCCTGCTCCGACGGCTTCGCGATCCAGCAGTTCCCTGTCGCGACGGCGTACGGCCAGAACCAGAACTGTACCATGACGGGGAAGTTGAATGGGCTGATTCCGGCGAATACCCCGAGCGGCTGGTAGAGGACTTCCTCGTCAATCCCGGCGCCGGCCCCGTCTTCCAGGTTGTATCCCATCATGAGGCTCGGGATGCCCGCGGCGACCTCGACGTTCTCGATCGCCCGCCGGACCTCGCCCCGCGCCTCGTCGATCGTCTTGCCCATGTCCTGCACGACGACCCGCGAGAGGTCCTCGAAATGCCGTTCCATCAGGTCCCGTAGCGTGAAGAAGTACCGCGCGCGGTTGAGGGGAGGCGTTTCCCGCCACACATCCCACGCCCGAAGCGCTTCCTGCACCGCCACGTCGACGTCTTCTTTCGTCGACAGCGGGACCCGTGCGATGACGCGGCCGGTCGCAGGATTGGTGTCCTCAAGCCATTCGGAGGTCTCCGGAGTGCGCCACGTTCCACCAACGTAGTTCTTCAGGTCCCCGTAGTGGGACTTGACTTCCCGCAGCAGATTGGTCGCGCGGACCATCCCCACCTCAGGACGCTTTCCCGGCGAGAGCCAGATCGAGGCTGTCTTCGAGCAGGTCGAGCGCCTTCGCCATCAACGGCAGCGGGATGTTGATCGGCGGGAGCAAGCGGACGCAGTTGTTGAAGAACCCCGCGGTCAGGAGCAGGAGGCCGTTCTTGAGGCCAGCGAGCTGAACGGCCCGCGCGAGTTCGACGTCCGGCTCTTTCGTCCGGCGGTCCTTGACGAACTCGAGCGCCCACATCGCGCCGATGCCGCGGACCTCACCCACGCGGTCGTGGCCTTCGAAGATCTCGTCCAACCGTTTCCGGATGAGCGACTCCAGCCGCTTCGTCTTGGGGAGTGCCTTCTGAATCACGTCGATCGCTTCGAGCGCCGCCGCACAGACGATGGGATTGCCGCCGAACGTCCCGCCCAGGCTCCCGGGTCCCGGTCGGTCCATGACCGCGGGCTTCCCCGTCACCCCGCCGAACGGCAATCCGCCTCCGACGGCCTTGCCGCTCACGAGGATGTCCGGCACCGTGTTCCAGTTCTCGATCGCCCACAGCTTCCCGGTGCGACCCATCCCAGCCTGCACCTCGTCGTCCACGAGGACGATTCCGTGGGCGTCGCACAGCTTGCGGAGGAGCGGGAAGAACTCCTTGGGCGGGACGATCATCCCGCCTTCGCCCTGGACCGGCTCCGCGAGGATCGCGGCGACGCGGCCCGCGACTTCCGTTTGGTTGATGAGCCGCTCGATTTCCTCGACGCGGGCCTTCGCGCACTCCGCGGGCGGGAGCCCCGCCGGGTCGCGGTACGGGTATGCGTAGTCCGCGAGGATCACCTCACGGACGAGCGGACCGAATCCTTCGCGGTACGGTTTGTCCTTCCCCGTGAGGCTGATGTCGAGGAGCGTGCGTCCGTGGAATGCGGTCTTGAAGGAGACGAGCCACGCCCGCTTCGTCGCGGCACGCGAGATCTTGACGGCGTTCTCGATCGCCTCGGACCCGGAGTTGAGGAAGATCGACTTCGTCAGGCCCGGCGGACAGATCTCCGCCATGCGCGCCGCCAGGTCGGTGTACGGCCCGTAGGTCGCCACCATGAAAGAGATGTGCGTCAGCCGATCCAGTTCGTCTTTCGCGGCACGAATGACCGAAGGTGGACGGTGGCCCGCGGTCTGGACGCCGATCCCGCCTCCCAGGTCGACGTAGACATTGCCATCGGCGTCTTGGACGAAGGGACCTTCCGCGAATGTGACGTCGATGGGAAGGGCGACCTTGACGGCGTTCGTGATGAACTTCTCTTTCCGCGCCATCGCGGCTTTCGACTTCGGTCCGGGTGGGACCGAAACGATCTTCGGCCCGCGCAGCTCCTTCCTCGTGCGTTTCGCCATGGTAACGTGGCTCGTGCGAGACCTGTGTGGCTCTGGCTCGCCCTAGCGGAGAGGGATGGGACGAATAGAATATAGGCTTTCTATGGCAGCCGGCGTCAGATCAGCCCGTCGCCTCGACGAGTCGCGCCTCCCGGAGGGCACGGAGATGTTTCTCCCAGGCGGACCGGCCCCAGAAGTAGTACACGACGAGGACGAAGACGATGGTGGGCAACGCAGCGGAAATCGTTTCCCGGAGCGCCGGGAAGCCGAACGCGATGATCCAATACAGAGCGGTTCCGCTGAGGAGGGTCACGACCGCGGGCCAGTTCCATCCGCCGCGGTACCAGTAGTGGCCGCCTTCCTGTGCGAAGAGGTCGTCTGAGTAGCGCCGCGCCTTGACGAGGAAGTAGTCGACGAGCGTGAGAGTCCACAGAGGCACGACGATCGCTCCAAGGAAGTCGAGGAAGAAGATGTACGTGAAGACGAAGTTCGTCTCGAAGAGCGGAAGGAGCGCGAGCGGGACGACGATCAAAGCGGACAGGAGAAGGAGCCTCCGCATCGACGTCTTCCATCGGGTCGCGATGTTCGTGATGCCGAGCGCGGATGCGTAGATGTTTCCCGCGTTCGTGGAAATGGTCGCGAACAGGATGATCAGATACGCCCCGAGGCCGAACCCGAGCTGGGTGGCCTTGTAACTCGGGTCCGAAATCGCCGCGAAGTTCACAGAGCCGGCGGGCGCGGTCACCAGGAATGCGACCGTCATCAAGGCGCCGACCGAGAAGAACCAGTACTGCGCCAGGGACGCGCCCGCGAACGGACCCCACGTCCCGGCTTTCTTGGATCGCGCGAAACGGCTGAAGTCGCCGATGAACTCCCACGTCCAGTTGTACGCGATGAGCAGGTCGAGCAGGAGCGGGAACGTGAGGGTGTATGTGAATCCGCTTCCGAGGGCCCCAGCCGTGAACGTAAACGAGAGAGGGCGCGCGGGCCGCCAGGCCCAGAGCTGTCCGAAGTCGAAGTCCTTCAACACGATATACGACGCGTATGCGCCCAAGGCGACGAGCGCGACCGTGGAGACCCAGTTCAGATATCGAATCGCCCGGTGACCCGCGGTCGCGAAGAACCCTTGCAGAAAGCAGATGAGGAGAATCGACGGGATGAGATAGTAATTGATCGGGGAGCCCGCGGGGGTGTGGAACGCATCGGGCCAGCCGAGGGTCAAGTTGAAAATGAACGATGCGGAGATCGCGGCGATGAAGACATTCACCGCGGCCCAACCGTACCCGAAAAACAGGTAGAAGACGGAGGGCAGTTTGCTCCCCCGCAGGCCGAACGCGGGTCGGAGCAGGGACACGGAGGACGCTCCCTTGTCCGCCGCGATGTAGCCGATGAGGGCCCACGGGATGAACGTGAGCGTGGAGACGAGGAAGATCAGCGCGAACGCGCCGGGGAGCCCGTACGCGCCGGTCATGTAGCCGCCGTACAGCCACGCCGCCGGCAACGAAGCGGCGGCGAACCAGAGAGCGAACTGATCCCACCCGCTAAAGGCGCGGGCCTCGGTCGGTACCTGGTCGGTCGCCTTGTACTCGGCGACGATGACGTCGAGGCCCCTGAAAACCTTCACGCGCGCGACGCATTCCGCAGGGCTATTTGAGGATTCTGACCGGAGGGAACTCAGGTGATGAACGACGGCCAGCACTGTAGCCCACTTCTCATTCCTCCCGAGTCCGGATTTTCACATTCAGGCATCTCCCTCAATGACTTTGACGCCCTCCTCCTCGCTAGAGAGGAGTGTGCTCGCACACCGAGCCCTCGTCTTTCCTGTTACGTCGGAGGATCCTGGTCTCGGTTGGCTCCTTGCGGAGTTCCGCCTCCTCGTGAACGAATCGATCCGGATCGCCCTGAGGGAAGACATCCGATCTCGCGCTCGACTCACTCGGGCTGCATACGCGGACCTCAGCGCGCGCCACACGGTGCACAAGCAGTACATCCCCTCCGCGTTCGAGGTCGCCCTCGCCATCTTGAAGGTGCATCGGCGCAGAATCAGGAAGGGAAAGCGGTCCTCCACCCCGTTCCTTCGTCGACTCATGTTGAAGGCGGAGAACCAGTCCTATTGGCTCGACCGGGAGACCGGACGAATCGGAATCCCGATCCGGGAGACGGAAGGAGTTCAGCTGCACTTTGCCGCTCTCCGAGTGGCACCGTTCGATTCTCGGCGACTCGTCGTGGGGCCTCGGATCCCTCACGGTTGTCCCGGGGAAGGTTATCGTCGTCCTGAGGAAGGAGGCGCCGAAGCCGCACGAGCCCCACGGCGCGATCGCCTTGGACACGAACGAAGATTCCCTCGATGGGGTTCATGCGTCGGGCCATTCGGCGGGGCTCCTCCGCGTGCCGTTCGACGGTGTGCGTCGCATCCAGGAGATCCACTTTCGACGCCGACGGAGACTCGCCCGCAAGAAGGCCTTCGATAGGAGGGTCGCTCGACGGCTCCTCGACCGCGAGGGTCGGAGGGAACGGCAACGCGTCCGCCAGCGGCTCCATCAGGTCTCCAAGGGCCTCGTGCGACTCGCGACCGAGGCGCGGGCCGCGATTGTCTTGGAGGACCTCACCCTCCACCGTGCGGGAGGCGTTTCCCGTCGGATGAACCGCTGCCTCTCCTCCTGGCCTCGTTCTATGATCCGTCGTCAGATCGAGTACAAAGCCGCCCTCGAAGGTGTGCCAATCATCAAAGTGAACCCCGCGTGGACCAGCAAGACCTGCCCAGTGTGTGGCGCCCGGCGCCGAGATAGGGTGGGCAAGGTGTTCGTGTGTTTGATGTGCGACTGGGAGATGGACCGGCAGATCAACGCAGGCCTGAACATCCTGAAAACCGCCTTGGCCTCGAACGAGGCCTTGGCAAGGGCGGTACGGTTCCAGCCCGGTGCCCTCCGCCGTGATGTGGTGATTCCCCTCTACGACCTGTCGGCGTTGCCGACAGGCGCAAGGGAGGAGCCGAGCGGAGTGGAGTCGCAGACGGGGATGATTCCATCACCCGATTTTTGACAGAACCTGACCGAAGGCTCAGCCCGCCGCCGACGACGAGACCGTAGGGAATTCAATCGGCAAAGTGGCGTGCGGATCCCGTCGAGGGAAGTCCTTCACATAGGCGCCGTAGTACGGCACGCGGTTCGCGACGACCTGTCGGAAGGCCTGCCGCAGGCCATCGTCATCCAAGCTGCGCGTCGGAATCAGGTCGTCGTTGCGGTTCAGGCACCCTTTCAGTTCCCCCTGGTGCGTCACGCGGATCCGGTGGCAGTTCATGCAGAACTCCGCGTTGTACACCGGGTCGACGACCTCGACCTCGGCGCCGTTGAAGAGGTAGATCCGCCGGTGGTGCATCTCGCGGACGAGGACCTTGTCGGCGCGGTCCTCGAGCCATTTCTTGAGGGCGTCAATGTCGACCATCCAATCCTGTTGACCGACGAGCTCCGGCATGAACTGGATGAGCTGGAGCTTGAGCCCGTCGCCGTCGGAGATGTACTCGATCATCCGCGGGATGTGCGGGAGCGTCTGTTTGAACACGACCATGTTGAGCTTGACGGGCTTCAGGCCCACTCGGAGCGCTTCCT
>Ga0209160_1000832_pt1 | contig 25734 bp, 25 predicted proteins | sample GraSoiAngelo_153_FD_186167 | JGI IMG/M metagenome (GOLD analysis project Ga0209160, IMG submission 186167) | Grasslands soil microbial communities from the Angelo Coastal Reserve, California, USA - 14_1009_12_40cm (SPAdes) (version 2) | ecosystem: Environmental > Terrestrial > Soil > Grasslands ...
GCGAGCGCGCCCTCCAGAATCAGCTCGAACGTCTGGCCGATCTGCGCAAACGCGATGACCCGAAGGTACAGCGCGCCGTCGGCGATGACGCCGGGGTCGGACGTGAACAGCCCTACCAGGAGGCGCGGCACCGTCAGGAACGCCGCGGCGGTCACGGCGGTGGCCGTGAGGCAGTAGCCCACCGTGAGCCGCACGGCCTGGCGGGCGCGGTCTTCCCGCCCCGCGCCGAGGTTCTGCCCCACCAGCGCGCTCGCCGACAGTGCGAAGCCGCTGATGGCGATGAAGCCCAAGCCTTCGACCTTGTGCCCCACGCCCAGCGCCGCGAGCGCCGGCGTGCCGAAGCGCGAGGTGAACCGCGTGAGCCACATGTAGATGACCGACAGCAGCACGCCCGCGAGCGAGAGCGGCGCCCCCACGCGCACGATCGTGGGAATGACCCGCCAATCCGGCGCCGAGACGCGGATCAGCCCGCGCCGCACCGCGAGCGCCAGGCCGATGAGAAACCCACCGCCCCGCACCATGACCGACGCCGTGGCCGCGCCTTCGACGCCGAGGCGGGGGAACGGCCCCACGCCGGCGATGAGCAGCGGATCGAGACCGATGCTCAGCAGCACCGAGGCGGCGAGTATGAAAAACGGCGTACGCGTGTCCCCCGAGGCGCGGAACGTCGCCTCGACGGCGAAGAATCCGAACACGAGCGGCCCGCCCAACAGCCACGTCGAGAGGTAGGCGTGGCCGAGCCGCGCGACTTCGGGCGGCACCGTCATCATGCGGAACAGCCAGTCGGTGATGGCGAGGCCGATGAGGCTGACGGCGGTCCCCACGATCAGGGCGTAGCCCACCGCGCCGGCGGCGGCGCGGGCCGCGCGCTCGGGGTCCCCTTCCCCATGACGCCGCGCGGCGACGGCGATGAGGCCCACCTCGACCATCTCGCCCAGGCTGAGCAGCACCCACACGTAGAACCCGGCCGTCGAGACGGCGGCGAGCGCCGCGGGGCCGATCAACCGGCCCACCCAGATCGAGTCGATGAGGTTGAAGCAAAAGTGACACGCCATCATCGCCACGGCGGGCGCGGCGAGCCGCAGGATCACGGGCCGCAGCGGGCCGACGGTGAGGGCGCCCGTGAGACGGGTAGTGGTCGTCACGACTCCGGTACGTCCTTCGTGAGAAAGCGCTGGAACACCGGATTCGCCGGGAACCGCTCGGCGAGCCGCTGCACGTAGGTGCGCGCTTCGTGCCGCAACACCGCGCGCCCGGCCCGGTCGCGCCCGGCCTCGCGGACGAGCGCGGCGGCCAGCACCCACGTGCCTTCCACCTTGGCGAGGTCGCCGTCACGGGCGACGCGCCGCATGAAGCGCACACCTTCCTCCGCGTTGCCGCTCCCCAACCCCACGAGCCGCGCGACGATGCGCGCGAGGGTGCTCGCGCGGGCGAGCCCGTAGCTGTAGACGCCGAGTCCCAGATAGCAGTCGACGCACGTGGAGTCTCCCGCCAGCACGCGGCGATAGGCGTCGCGCATCGCCTTGCCGTCTTTGGCGGCGCTCCACGCGTGGCCGTGCAGCTCGCGCTCGCGGGCGCGGTAGCCGAGCGCGGTGCCGAGCCAGAAGTCCTGCGCGGGGCCGCCGGCGCGGGCGCGCGCAATGGCCAGGGCGAGCAGCGAATCGATGCGGGGGGCCTCGAAGTCGTCGGAGTCCTTGGCCGCCGCCCACCAGATGAACGCGCCCGCTTCGAAGATGACGGGGGCGGGGTCGCTGGTGTCGCGGGCCCCGAACGTGGCGAAGTGGGCCGCCGCGGTGGCGAACGCGCCGGCGTACAGGGTGTCGAGCCCGGCGCGGAGGTCGGGCCGGGCGCGCGAGGCGAGAGGCGCTTGCAGCAGCAGCACCGCGACGGCGAGGAGGGGAGCGGGCACGTCAGCGCGCGGGGGCGCCGACCAGCTCGACGACCCGGCGCGCGACCGCGGCGAGCGCGTCCCCGGCGGGCGACCGCGGCTCGGCGACGACGACCGGCTGGCCCGCGTCCGCCAGGTCGGGCACGCCCGCCTGCAGCGGCACCTGACCAAGCAGCGGCACGCCCAGCTCCTTGGCGAGGCGCTCGCCGCCCCCGGCCCGGAACAGCTCGGAGCGCTCCCCGCAGTGCGGGCACACGTAGAAGCTCATGTTCTCGACGACGCCCACGACGCGCACGCCCACGCGCTCGAACATCTTCGCGCCGCGCAAGCTGTCGCCCACGGCCATCTCCTGCGGCGTCGTCACGATTATCGCGCCGTCCAAGTGGATGGACTGCGTCAGCGACAGCTGCGCGTCGCCGGTGCCCGGGGGCAGGTCCACCAGGAAATAATCCAGCTCGCCCCACGCCACGTCGCGCAGGAACTGCTGGATGACTTTCATGATGATCGGCCCGCGCCAGATCGCCGGCGCGTCGCGCTCCACGATGAAGCCCAGGGACATGAGCTTCACGCCGTGCGCCTCGAGCGGCTGGATCTTTCCGCCCACAACTTCGGGCTTCTCCTCCCGGCCGAACATGCGGGGAATGTTGGGGCCGTAGATGTCGCCGTCCATCAGACCGACGCGGTGGCCGGCCTGGGCGAGTGCGGCGGCGACGTTCGCCGCGATGGTGGACTTCCCCACCCCGCCTTTGCCGCTCGACACGGCGATAGCGCGCCCCAGGTGCGGCATCGCGACGGGCGTGGGCGGCGGCGGCACGGCGCCGGGGGCGGGGCGCGGCGTGGCGGCCGCTCGGGCGCCGCCCGGGTCCACGACGTTGATGCGCACGGCGGTGACGCCGTTCACGGCCTGCGCGGCCTTGCGGGCGTCGCGGGCGAGGGAGGCGGGGTCCTCCCGGGTCAGCTGGAACGTGAAGGTGACCGCGCCGGCGTCGTCGACGACGAGGTCCCGGACCATCCCGGCCGACACGACGTCCTGGGCGAGACGGGGGTTCTGCACGGCGGCGAGCGCGGCTTCAACGCGGTCCCGGAGGACCTTGGGGGCGGGCACGGGGCGGAATGTACCGGCGCGGCCGGGAGGCGGTCAACGACGCCGCAAGCTCGGGCGCCAGCGTCGCACGACGCGACAGTATTCCTCGTATTCCGTCCCGAACAGGCGGCGCAGCACCGGCTCCTCGTACAGCCGCACGAACAGGTGGGTGATCAGCAGGAACAGCCCCATGTATCCCAGCAACGGCCACGAGCCGTAGAAGAGGGCCGCCCCCGCGAGCGCCAGCGCGGCGCCGATGTACATCGGGTTGCGGACGAATCGATACGGCCCGCGCACCACCAGCCGGCGCGGCGGGTCGAACGGCGCCGGCGTCCCCTTCCCCACAAAGGCGAACGTCACGATGCACCACAGCGCCAGCGCCGCTCCGAGAACGACGACGGCGAGCCCCACGCCCTGGGGGAGCCCCAGCGATGCGGGCCGCCGCACGCCGGACCACTCCAGCACGCGCCCAGGGAGAAACACCAGCAGGAAGCCGACGAACAACGTCCCGTACGTGACGGCCCGCATCAGGACGAACATGGCCGCTCAGTCGGGGTGGGCGCGCAGGTACTCGCGCGCGGCGGCGAGGACGCGCTCTTGCACGTCGGCGATGCTGCCCTCGAACGAGGCGCCCGCGGCCTTCTGGTGTCCGCCGCCGCCGAACGGGTGGGCGAGGTCGGCGACGTCGACGCCGCCCATCGAGCGGAACGAGACCTTCACCCTGCCGTTGGCGATCTGGCGGAACAGCAGCGCGAGCCGCACGCCGGCGATCGAGCGCGGGAACTCCACGATGCCGTCGAGGTCGTCGGCGGTGGCGCCGTGGCGATCGAGGGCGTCGGGCGGGACGGTGACCCAGGCCAGCCCCACTTCGGGCTCCACGACCAGCGTCTCCAGCACCTCGGCGAGCAGACGCACGCGCCCTTCGGGGGCGCTGGCGTAGACCCGCTCGTAAATGGACTCCGGATCGACGCCGCGCTCGAGCAGCGCCCCGGCGATGCGCAGCGCCCGCGCGCTGGTGTTGGAGAAGCGGAAGCCGCCGGTGTCGGTGAGGATCCCGACGTACAGTGCCCGCGCCGCTTCGGGGCTGAGCGGCCAGTCAAGCGCCGAGGCAAGGTCGAACACCAGCTCCGCGGTCGCCGTGGCCTCCGGTGCCAGGAGCCGCGGTCCCGGCGGCAGCGAGCCCTTGCTGACGTGGTGATCGATGCACACGACCGGCACGCCGCGCGTGCGCACCGCGTGGGCGAGGTCGCCGAGGCGCCCCAGGTCCGAGATATCGACGACGACGATGACCTCGGCGCGCTCCAACTGCTTCACCGCGCCGCCGCTGGTGTCCGCGCCGTCGGGGAGGAGGAAGTGGAAGCGCTCGGGGACGGGCGTGGGGTTGGCGATGACCGGGTTCACCCCCCGCGCGCGCAGCAGGTGCCAGAGACCCACCTCGCTGCCCACGCCGTCGCCGTCGGCGTTGACGTGGGTGGTGAGGACGACGCGGCGGCCCGGCGCGAGCGTCGCTCCCACTTCGGCCGCGGCGCGGGCCCGATCGGGAGGAATCGGAACTCCATTGACAGACATGTGATCGAAAGGAAACGACGTAGGGAAGAGGCGTCAAGGAAAGACCGTAAAGAAAAGGTGTAGAGAGACCGCGTACGCCGTCCCCCTACGCCGATCCTCTACGCCGTTCTCTTTACGCCGTGCTCTCTACGCTGTCACGCGTTCTTGTCCGCTCGCTGCGCCGTGAGATTCAGCCACGCCCCGACGCTGAGCGACACCGCCAGGCCGCCGATGCCCAGCGCCCAGCCCAGGGGCTCGTCGGGCATCACGTCGTTGCGGTAACGGAACATCCACAGCAGCGACGCCAGCGAGCCGAACACCAGCCACAGCAGCCCGGCGACCTTGAGGGTCCGCGACCAGCCCGTTTCGCCCTTCGGCGCGCCGTCGCCGAGGTTCGAGGCGTACACGCCGTAGCCGAAGTAGATGACCATGCCCGTCGCGAACCAGAAAATCAGCCGCTCCCAGGTCCGCCACGGCAGCGACGCCATGAGGTACAGGGCGGAGAGCGCGCCCGCCGGGGCCACGAACCAGATCCACGGCGTGCGGAACGCGCGCTTGAGCTTGGGCTCGCGCACGCGCAGCACGATGATCCCGATGGAGACGATCACGAACGCGAGCAGCGTCCCGATGGAGACGAGGCTGCTGGCCTCGCGCACGGTGAGCAGCGACGCCACGAAGGCGACCGCGACGCCGGTGACAATCGACGTGATCCACGGCGTGCGGAAGCGGGGATGGATGCTATTGACGAACTGCGGCAGCAGGCCGTCGCGCGACATCGTCCAGAACACCCGCGACTGCCCCAGGAGCATCACCAGGATCACCGACGACAGCCCCATGATCGCCCCGAACTTGATGATGTCCGACATCCAGCCCATCCCCGCGCGGTCGGCGGCGACGGCGATCGGATCCGGAACATTCAGCTCCTTGTAGGGCACCACGCCGGTCGCGATGCCGGAGACGATGATGTAGAGCACCGTGCAGATGAGCAGCGACCCGATGATGCCGATCGGCATGTCTTTTTGCGGGTTTTTCGCCTCCTGCGCTGCCGTGCTCACGGCGTCGAATCCGATGTATGCGAAGAACACGATCGCGGCGCCGGTCATGACGCCGCTCCAGCCGTACAGCCCCGGGCCTTCGCTCGGCGGCATGAACGGCTTCCAGTTCGCCGAGTGGACGGCGTGCGCCGCGCCGAAGATGAAGAGCAGCACCACCGCGAGCTTCACGAACACGATGACGTTGTTGACGTTCGCCGACTCCTTGATGCCGACGACGAGGAGCGTCGTGATGATCGCGATGATGATGACGGCGGGAAGGTTAAAGACGGCCGTGGCGGTGGTGCCGTCGGCGCACGTCACCAGCGTGCCGCGCGCCGCCGACAGGGCGCACGGAAAGTCGAAATGCAGGGCGGTCCGCAGGAACGACACCACGTAGCCGGACCAGCCGATCGCCACCGTCACGGCGCCGAGCGCGTACTCGAGCACCAGGTCCCACCCGATGATCCAGGCAATGAGCTCGCCCAACGTCGCGTAGCCGTAGGTGTAGGCGCTCCCCGCCATCGGGACGAGGGAGGCGAACTCCGCGTAGCACAACGCCGCGAAGATCGACGCCACGCCGGCCAAGACGAACGAGAGCACCACCGCCGGCCCGGCGTTCACCGCGGCCACCGTGCCGGTCAGCACGAAGATCCCCGTGCCGATGATCGCCCCGATGCCCAGCGTGGTGAGGTTGAGCGCGCTCAAGGCGCGCTTCAGGCTCTTGTCGGTGTCGGCTTCCTTCTGGAGGTCGGTAACGCTCTTCCGTCGGAACAGACCCATGCGGACCCCTTGGGAGAGAAGGGACGGACGGCGCGAGACGCCGGCCCCAGAGTAGGGGCCGGCGCCGGATGTGTCAAGCGATCAGAGGCTGTAGTTGGGCGCTTCGCGGGTCACGACGACGTCGTGCGGGTGGGATTCGCGCAGCCCGGCGATGGTGACCTGGATGAACTCGGTCTCGGTGCGCAGCGCCCGCACGTCGCACACGCCGCAATAGCCCATGCCGCTGCGCAGCCCGCCGACCATCTGGAAGATCACGTCGGACGCGGGGCCCTTATACGGCACGCGCCCCTCGATCCCTTCCGGGACGAGCTTGGCGGGGGAGACCTCGCCCTCCTGGAAGTAGCGGTCGCCCGATCCTTCCTCCATCGCCGACAGGCTGCCCATGCCGCGGATGACCTTGAAGCGGCGCCCCTCGAGCAGGAACGATTCGCCCGGGCTCTCTTCGGTGCCGGCGAGCATCGAGCCCATCATCACGCTCGCCGCGCCCGCGGCCAGCGCCTTCACGATGTCGCCCGAGTACTTAATGCCGCCGTCCGCGATGACGGGCACGTCCCCCGCCCCGAGGACGGCGTCCTGGATGGCGGTGATCTGCGGGACGCCGACGCCGGTGACGACCCGCGTGGTGCAGATCGAGCCGGGCCCGACGCCGACCTTGACCGCGTCGGCGCCGCGCTCGACCAGCGCGGCCGCGCCGTCGCGCGTCGCGACGTTGCCGCCCACGAGCTGCGCGTCGGGGAACGCCTCGCGCAGCGTCGCCACCGTCTCCAGCACGCCCTCGGCGTGCCCGTGCGCCGAGTCCACGACGATCACGTCGCACCCGGCGTCGAGGAGCGCTTGGGCGCGGGCCTTGGCATCCTTGGTGCCGCCCACGGCGGCGGCGACGCGCAGCCGCCCGTGCTGGTCCTTGTTGGCGTCGGGGTGCTGGCGGCGCTTGAAGATGTCCTTGATGGTGATGAGGCCCTTCAGCACGCCGCGCTGGTCGACCACGGGCAGCTTCTCGATGCGGTGCTGGGCGAGGATCTTTTCGGCTTCGTCCAAGTCGGTGCCGACCGGCGCGGTCACCAGCTTGTCCTTGGTCATCGCCTGGCGGATCGGGCGGTCGAGCTGGCGCTCGAACTGCAGGTCGCGGTTGGTGATGATGCCGATGAGCTTGCCGTCCGCGTCCACGATCGGGACGCCGGAGATCTTGAAGCGCGCCATCAGCTGGTGCGCCTCGCGCAGCGGGCGGTCGGGGCCCAGGGTGATCGGGTTCAGGATCATCCCCGACTCGCTGCGCTTGACGCGGTCCACTTCCGCCGCCTGGCGGTCGATCGGCATGTTCTTGTGGAGCACGCCGATGCCGCCCTCGCGCGCAATCGCGATCGCCATCTCCGCTTCGGTGACGGTGTCCATCGCGGCGGAGACGAGCGGGATGTTGAGCGGGATGCCGCGCGTGAAGCGGCTCTTCACGTCCACGTTGCGCGGATGCACCGTGGAGTGGCGCGGCACGAGCAGGACGTCGTCGAAGGTGAGGGCGGGCCGAGGGGGGGGGCTTCCCATAGCGGAAATTAGTCGGGGGGCGGCGGTTCCTCAACCGGCTTCGGCTCTTCCTTCTTCTTGGTCGCCTCCTCGACCGCCGCCTTGCCCGCCGCCGCCAGCCCCTCGAGGAACTTCCCCGCCTTCCCCACCGCGTCCATCGTCCCCTTGATGATCTTCACGGGCACGCGCCCCGCGCGCAGCGTGTCCTCGAGCGTCTCAGCGACCTTCTGGAACGCCGGCGCGCCCGCGGGCCGCTCGGCGTACTTCGACTCCAGGAACTCGATGTAGTCGAGCACCTGGTACGCCTTCTCCTCGGAGAGGGCCTCGAGCTTGCGCAGCAGGCGCTCGCGCAGGATGTCGTTCATGGCTGGGCCTCCACGCCGATGAGCTCGACGACGGGGTTGCCGATGTAGCGGCTGCGGCCGACGCGCACCCGCACGGTCACGCCGAGCGTCACCAGCGGCGGCAGCTTGGCGATGTCCGCCTTGCGCGCCTCGGGGATGACGATATACACGAAGCCGCGCTCGGGGAGGGGCCCGCGGGCCAGCACGTACGGGGTCCCGTCGGGGATGTCGGGGCGCATGTCGTCCGCCGTCTCCAGCGCGATGTACTGCACCGTCCACTTCAGCACCTGGCCCGTGTAGCGCTGCGGGTCGGCACGCAGCTCGGCCGCGCTCACGCCCACCAGCACGCCGGCGGGGGCCGGCCGCAGGTCCGCGCTCTTGACCCAGCCCTCGAACTGCACGCGACTCCACTCGCCGGAGCGGCTGAGGATGCGCAGCGGCGTCTCGGGCGCCAGCGCGCCGAGGGCGGGGCCGTCGGGAGCGCGGTACACGGTGGCGCGACGCGTGGGGAGCGCGCGCGTGGGGTCCGTGGGGGTGGTGTCGGGCCCGGTGGGCCGAGTGGGAGACCGTGTCGAGCTGTCGTCACCCCCGGCGCGTAGCCCCGGGGGCTGGGCGGTTTCGGCAATCGGCTCGAGGTCGTCCTTGCCCACGAAGCCGTCGCGGCGCACGTGCACCCAGCGGCCGGTGGTGTCGACGCGGCTGAGCAGGAACCCTTGCGTGAGTTTGGCGACGAGCGCGCCGGCGGGCGCGCTGCGCAGGTTCTCCTCGGGCGCGCGGGTGACGGCGAGGTTGTAGCCGTCCCGGTCGGTCGGGCCGACCGACGCCGCGAAGATCCACCCCTCCATGGTCACCGCGATCGCGCCATCCTGGGCCACGCCGGAGAGGATCGCCCCCCGGGCCAGCCGGGCCAGCCGCTTGCCGCTTACGGTTTGGTAGAACCACGCGCCGTCGTTGGTGACCCGCCAGCGCTGCTGGGCGGCGGCGGGAGCCGCGAGCGACACCACAACTGGTAGCAGGCGGAGGGCGCGGCTACATTGCATGCCCTTCAATATGACCACCCGACGTGGGGCGCGCACCCCGGTCGTCCTGATCGTCCTCGACGGCTGGGGGTTCCGTCCCGGCCGGGACGGCAACGCCATCGAGCTCGGCGCGACGCCCGTCTGGCATCGCCTCTGGGAGCGGGCGCCGCGCACGCTGCTCGAGGCGTCGGGGCTGGCGGTGGGTCTCCCCGAAGGGCAGATGGGCAACAGCGAGGTCGGGCACCTGAACCTCGGCGCGGGCCGCGTCGTGCCGCAGGACATCGTGCGCATTTCCCAGAGCATCGCCTCGGGAGAGTTCTACCGGCTGGAGCCGCTCGTCGCGTTGTGCGAAGCGCTGCGACGCTCCCGGGGCACCCTGCACCTCTTGAGTCTCATCGGGACGGGCGGCGTGCACGCGCTCGACCAGCACCTGCTCGCCGCCGTCGAGCTGGGGCGCCGCGCCGGCGTTCCCGTCGCGATCCACGCGTTCCTCGACGGGCGGGACACGCCGCCGCAATCGGCGCTCGGCTTTATGCAGGACCTGGTTACGGCCATACGGCCATACGGCCATACGGCGGTTGTCACCACGGTGGTGGGTCGCTATTACGGGATGGACCGGGATAAACGCTGGGAACGCACCAAGCTGGCGTACGACGCAATCGTTCACGGCGTGGGCGCGCCGGCGCAGGATGCCGTCACGGCGATCCAGCAGGCGTACGACGCCGGGGAGACCGACGAGTTCGTGAAGCCGCGCGTCGTGACCGGCACGCCGCGCCTCAAGACCGGCGACGGCGTCTTCTGCGTCAACTTCCGGGCCGACCGCATGCGCCAGCTGGTGCGGGCGCTGGCCGTGGAGGGATTCGACGGCTTCGACGTGACGGACCGGCCGCGGGTGTCGCTCGTGACGATGACGCAGTACGACGAGACCTTTCCGTTCCCGGTGGCGTTCGGCCCGATGGTGCTCGCCAAGATCGTCGCCGAGGTGCTCGCCGACCGCGGCAAGACGATGTTCCGCACCGCCGAGACCGAGAAGTACGCTCACGTGACCTATTTCTTCAACGGCGGGCTCGAGACCCCCTACAAGGGGGAGGAGCGGCTGCTCGTGCCCTCGCAGCGCAACGTCGCCACCTACGACCAGTGCCCCGAGATGAGCGCGCCCGGCGTGACCGACGTGCTGTGCGCCGCGATCGAAAAGGGCGCCCACGACTTCATCCTCTGCAACTACGCGAACGGGGACATGGTGGGCCACTCGGGGGTACTAGCGGCGGCGGTCAAGGCGGTCGAAACCGTAGACACTTGCCTGGGGCGGGTGCTGGCGACGGCGGACAAGGCGGGCGCAACCCTCCTCGTCACCGCCGACCACGGCAACTGCGAGCTGATGATCGATCCCATGACCGGCGGCCCGCACACGGCGCACACCACCAACCCGGTGCCGCTGGTACTGGTGGGCGGTGACGACGCGCGCGGTCCCTTGCGCGAGGGCGGCTCGCTGCGCGACGTCGGGCCCACGATCTTGAACCTGTTGGGGGTAGAGGTGCCGAAAGAAATGACGGGACGAGACTTGAGGGACAGATGATGGCCGGGAGCGGCGGTCGGGCGGTCAGGCGGTCGGGCGGTCTCGCGGTCGCGGTGGTCTTGCTGACCGCCGGCCCGCCGGGCCGCCTGACCGCCCAAGTTGGCCACGACCCCGGGCACTCCCCCTACCACGACATCCGGCGCGGCAGCGGCCCGCGGCTCGTGCTCGGCTACCTGAGCGGCGACCGCGGCACCGTCCCGGTGAGCGTCACCGACGGCGTCACCTTCGGCGTGCGCTACGAGGCGTGGATGGGAAAATCCATGTCGTTCACGGCCGGGCTCGCCTACGGCCAGACCAGCCGCCTCATCGTGGACCCGTTCAAGGACGACTCGGTCCGCAAGTCCGGCCCGATCGACGACGACGTGATCCTCGCCGACCTCGGGCTGCAGCTGTCGCTGACCGGCGCGAAGACGTTCCACGGCTTCGCGCCGTTCGTCACGACGTCGCTCGGGCTCGCGTTCGGGAGTCGCCTCCCCGCGGACACGAGCGGCTACCAGTTCGGGACCAAGTTCACCTTCACCCCGGGCGCGGGGCTGCGCTGGTATCCCGGGCGGCGCGTCAGCGTGCAGGCGGACGCGCGGCTCGTGTTCTGGAAGCTGAGATACCCGATCAACTACAAGACGCCCCTGTCGAACGACGGGACCCGGGTGCTGCCGCTGCTGGCGCCGGAAACCGACTGGACCATCCATCCGTGGGTGAGCCTCGGCGTGGGATGGACTTTCTAGGCGAAGGGCTGCGCCGCGCCGTCCATCTGATCAGCTCGGCCGACCCCGAGGTCTACGGCATCGCGCTGCTGACGGTGAAGGTCGCCGTCGTCGCCACCGTGATCGCGTGCGCGCTCGGGATGCCGCTGGGATTCGTGCTCGCGAGTCGCCGCTTCTGGGGCCGCCGCGCCGCCCTCACGGTCGTCAATACCGCCCTCGCCTTCCCCACCGTCGTCGTCGGCCTGCTGCTCTACGCCCTGCTGTCGCGCCGCGGGCCGCTGGGCGGTCTGGGCTGGCTGTACACCTGGCAGGCGATCGTCATCGGCGACGTGCTCCTCGCCTTCCCGATCGCCGCCGCGCTCTCGGCGGCGGCCGTGCAGGGCGTGGACCCCCGCATCCGTCGCACCGCCGAGACGCTCGGCGCCGGGACGTGGCGCACCGCGTGGGCGGTGGCGCGCGAGGCCCGGTTCGCCCTCGCTGCCGTCATTACCGCCGCGTTCGGCCAGGTGGTCGCCGAAGTGGGCGCCGCGATGATCGTGGGCGGCAACATCCGCGGCGCGACGCGCACGCTCACGACCGCGGTCGCCCTCTACACCGCGCAGGGGGACTTCGGCCTCGCCCTCGCCCTCGGCCTCATCCTGCTGGTGATGGCGTTGGTCGTGAACGTCGCCCTGCAGGTGCTCCAGGGACGCGGGAATGCTTGAGCTCGCCGGTGTGCGCCACGCCTACGAGGGCCGGGTGGTGCTGGACCTCGAACGCTTCGCGGTGCCGCCCGGCGCGCTCATCGCTATCGTCGGGCACAACGGCTCCGGCAAGAGCACGCTGCTGCGCCTGCTCGCCCTCGTCGAGCGGCCCAGCACCGGCGAGATCCGCTGGGGAGACGCGGTGGTCTCCAGCCCCCGCGTGCGCCCCCGGGCCGCGGCGCGCCGGCGCATCACCCTGGTCGAGCAGCGGCCGGTGCTGTTTCGAGGGACCGTGAGGGCGAACATCGGATTCGGGTTAAGGATCAGGGGGCGGAGAGGCGTAGAGGCTGAGAGCATAATCGCTGCCGTGGCGGAGCGGCTCGGCATCACCGGCCTGCTCGACCGCCGCCGCCACGAGCTGTCGGACGGCGAGGTGCAACGCGTCGCCGTGGCGCGCGCGCTCGCGGTGGCGCCCGACGTGCTGCTGCTCGACGAGCCGGTCAGCTCCGCGGACCGCGCCGCGGCGCAGGCGCTGTACGGCGCGCTCGCCGAAGAGCGCCGCGCGCGCGGCCTCGCCATCTGCCTCGCCTCGCACCAGCTCGAGGACGCCTATCGCTGGGCGGACGACATCCGCGCCCTCGCCGAGGGCCGGCTCTCCCCCGTCACGCCGGAGAATCTGTTCCGCGTGGAGCTGCCACCGGGCCAGGGGGAGGAAACCAAGCACGTGCGCGTCGGACCGATCGCCATCGCCGTCACGACCGGGCGTGAAGGCCCTGCGATCCTCGCCGTCCCGCCGACCGACATCTTCGTGAGCAAGGAGCCGCTCGTCTCTTCGGCGCGCAACGTCTTCACCGGTCAGGTGACGCGCCTGGGCCGGCCGCGGCCCGGGGTCGTGCACGTCGCCGCCGACGTCGGGGTGGAATTGATCGCCGTGATCACCGAAGAAGCCGCCCGGGACTTGGCGTTAGCCCCGGGCAGCCCCGTGACGTTTGCCTTCAAGGCCAGCGCGGTGCGAGTGTTCTGACATGGCGAGCGTGCGGCTGACCCGGGTGGTGGAGTTCGAGGCGGCGCACCGTATCCGCCGGCCCGACAAGTCCGAGGCTGAGAACCGGGCGGCATTCGGGAAGGCGGCGGCCGACCATGCCCACCGCTACCAGGTGCGCGTGACGGTGCGGGGCCCGCTCGTGGCCGAAGCCGGCGGGGTCGTGAATCTCGCCGCCCTCGACCGGGTACTGAAGGAAGAGATCACCGACCGGCTGAGCGGCGGCCACATCAACGACGCCATTCCCGAGTTCGCCGACGGCCACCGCCTCGCGACGGGCGAAGCCCTGGCAGTCTACTTCTGGGAGCGGATCGCCCCGCGGCTGCCGGCGGGCGTGCGGATGCACGCGGTGCGCGTACAGGAGAGTCCCCATCTCTACTCCGAGTACTACGGCGAAACCTGAGCCTCCGCCCAACCCCGGGCGCAAGCCCGGGGAGCGCCGCGGGCGGATGCAGGCCGACTCGGCCATGGTCGAGGAGCTCCCTGTCTGGCTCGAGGTGAACGGCGAGCCGATGGTCACCTGGATGTGTACGCCGGATCAGCTCGAGGAGCTGGCGGTCGGGTGGCTGCACGGGGAGGGCTTCATCGAATCGCGCGACGACCTGGTGAAGCTGCGCCCCTGCGCGACCGACTTGGGGTTCTGGGCCGAGGTGGCGCCGGAGCGGCTGGCGCGCGTCAAGGGCGAGAACCGCAAGCGGGTGCTGGCCTCGGGGTGCGGCGCCGTCTCCACGTTCCTCGCCGATCCGCACGCAGTCGCGCGCGCCCCCGCGCGCGGCGAGCCGCCGCCCGCCGAGATGCTCCGGGCGCTCTTCAAGGATCTGTTCGCGCACGGTGAGCGCTACAATGAGACCGGCGGCATCCACGCGGCGGCGCTCGCCGACGGCGAGCGGCTGCGGTTTCACGCCGAGGACATCGGACGGCACAACGCCGTGGACAAGGTGATCGGCGCGGCGGTGCTCGCGCGGGAGCCCGTCGCGGGCCGCGGGCTGCTCGTCACCGGCCGCATCTCGGCGGAGCTGGCGTACAAGGGGGCGCGCGCCGGGCTCGCGTGGATCGCGACGCCGAGCGTGCCGTCCACGCTGGCGCTGACCATCGCCCGGCGGGCGGGGATGATCCTCGTGGGGCGGGCGGTGAGCGGCGCGCCGCACTTGCACCGTCCGGAGGCGTGACCCCCGACGCGTTGCGCGCGCTGTTGCACGAGGCGCGCACCGTGGCGGTCGTGGGGCTGTCGCCCAAGCCCGAGCGGCCCAGTTTCGGGGTCGCGCGTTACCTGCAGCGGGTCGGCTACCGGATCGTGCCGGTGAACCCCGGGCATCCGGAGATTCTCGGCGAGCGGAGTTTCCGCACGCTGGCCGACGCCGCGCGGGAGCGCGCGATCGACATCGTGGACGTGTTCCGGCGCAGCGAGTTCGCGGGTGCGGTGGTGGACGAGGCGATCGCGATCCGTCCCACCCTCATCTGGCTGCAGCTCGGCGTCGTGGACGCGGCGGCGCAGGCGCGGGCCGAGGGCGCCGGCATTCCCTTCGTGATGGACCGTTGTCTCGCGATCGACCACCGCCAACTCCTGGGGGATTGATGCGCCGACTCCTGTTCGCCTGCTGTGCCGTGGTGCTCTGTCGGCCCGCTGTCGCCCCGGCCCAAACCGGGCCAGAGCCGACAATGACCCTGACATTGTTTGGCGGCGCGTCCACGGGCCATAGCCTGTGGCATATCGGCGCGCAGCCCCTGTGCACACTCGCTACCTGCAGTTCGACCCTCGCCCCCCAGTACGACACCCTCGACCTGACGCGCGATATTTCGTCCAGCATCGTGATCGGTGCGGCCGGGACGTATTTCAGGAGCCCGTACGTCGGAATCGAGGGAGAGATTTTCTTCCTCGGCTTGCCGTTCGACGATTCCTGTCGCCCGGTCTACCTCAACGCTGACCCGGACTCGATCGACCAGCAGGTCTGCGACAACATCAGCGCGGCGAGCCTGTCGACCAGCGCGATTTCGTTCTCCGGTGGGTTGGTGTTCCGCGCATCACCGAGCCACGCGATCAGCCCCTATCTGAGAGTCGGGGTCGGGATCGTGACCTACTCCGGCGGGACGATTGAAATGTCCGGGGCCTTCCGGGACGCCACCGGAGCCGTCTTCTCCCGCTCGATCATCGATGACCTCCACCCCAAGACCTCCTCGGTGAGCTTGCAGGCGGCCATCGGGTTCACAACGCGCATCAGCCCCGGCTACCAGTTCCGTCTCGAAGCGCGCGACGCGATCGTCCCGTTGAAGCGCGCCGTTGGTGCGGCGGATCAGCTCGGTCAGGCGCCTACCGCGCTGCGCACCTACCACCGCCTCATACTGACGATGGGCCTGGACGTGGTGCTGGAAAGGAAGCGGGGCCGCCGCTACTAACGTGCGCGGCGCGATCCTGGCCGGCGGCGGCGCCACGCGCTACGGCGGCCGCCCCAAAGGCCTGCTCGACGTCGGCGGCCGCCGCATCCTCGACCGCGTGGTGGACGCGGTGACCGCCGCCGTCGGCGCCCCGCCGCTCCTCGTCGCCAACGCGCCCGACGCCGCGGCGTGGCGCCCCGACCTCGCTCCCGTCCCCGACGCGGAGCCCGGCCTGGGGAGCGTGGGCGGCATCTACACCGCGGTCGCGGCGGGCGACGATCCCGTGCTGTGCGTCGCCTGGGACATGCCGTTCCTCACCGCCGACCTGCTGCGCACCCTGGTGGACGGCGCCGCGGGGTACGACGTCTTCCTTCCCGAGAGCGACAGCCGGCGCGGGCTCGAGCCGCTGTGCGCCGTGTACGGGCCCGCCTGCCGCGCGGCCATCGAGCGCCAGCTCGCGCGCGGCGACCGGCGGGCGATCGGCTTCCACCCCGAGGTGAAGGTCGGTACACTACCGCTCGAGCGGGTGCGCGTCTTCGGCGACCCCGCCGAGCTGTTCCTCAACGTGAACCGGCCCGAGGATCTGCAGCGGGCGGAGGCGGTGTGGCGGCGACGCGGATGATCTCGATCGTCGGGAAGAAGGACGCCGGGAAGACCACCCTGGTCGTCGCGCTCGCCGCCGAGCTGGTGCGGCGCAAGTTCCGGGTGATGACCCTCAAGCACGGCACCCACGCGGCCGACTGGGACCAGCGCGGCAAGGACACCTGGCGCCACCGTCACGAAGGCAAGGCCGAGCGCGTCGTGCTCGAGGCGCCGGGGGAGCGGGTGGTGTGGGAGCGGCGCGAGGTGGAGAGCGATCCGGTCAGCCTCGCGCGCCGCTACCTCGATGGGGCGGACGTGGTGCTGGTCGAGGGCTTCACCGACCACGCCTTGCCGAAGCTCGAGACCTACCGCCTCGCCTGCGGCCCCGACCCGATCTGGAACGCGGACCGTCCCGACGCCGAGCAGTGGGTCGCCATGGTGACCGACAACGCGAAGTTCCGGGGGTCGTTCCCGGTATTCCGCTTCAGCGACACCGCCTGGCTGGTGACGCTGGCGAACATCGCCTGGGACCGCGCCCTGATCCTGCCGCCCTGACGATGCTCTCTCCCGCGGAGGCGGCACGGCTCATCCTCGAGCACCTGCGGCCGCTGCCGGCCGAGCGCCGTCCCCTGCGCGACGCGCTCGACCTGGTCCTGGCCGAAGACGTCGCCAGCCCGATGGACCTGCCGCCCTGGGACAACTCCGCGATGGACGGCTACGCGGTGCGCGGCACGGACGTCGCCGGCCGCACCCGCGCCGAGTTGCACGTCGTCGAGACGGTCCCGGCGGGTCGCTTCCCCACCAAACCGCTGGGGCCCGGCGAGGCGACCCGGATCTTCACGGGGGCTCCGCTGCCGGCCGGCGCTGATACCGTCGTGCGCCAGGAGGACACCGAGCCCAACGGCAAGAACCGGGTGGCCATCGTCACGCCGCCGCAGGCGGGGCGCAACGTGCGGCACAAGGGCGAAGACCTCCACAAGGGCGACCCGGTGCTCGCCGCCGGCACCGCCCTGGGGCCCGCGCAGCTCGGCGTGCTCGCCTCGATCGCGCACGGCGAGCCCCTGGTGCACCGGCCGCCCCGGGTCGCCGTTCTGGCGTCGGGCGACGAAATCGTCGACCTCGACCATCGCGAGGAGATCCTCGCGGGGCGCAAGGTCGCGACCTCGAACTCCTACACCTTGCTGGCGAACATCCGGCGCACCGGGGCGGTCCCTGTGGAACTGGGCATCGCCGGCGACAGCGCCGCCAGCCTGCGCGAGCATCTCGCGCGCGCCTCAGCCGCCGACCTCCTCGTCACGACCGCCGGCGTGAGCGTCGGCGAGCACGATCTCGTGCGCGAGGTGCTCACCGCGCTCGGGTGCGACATCAAGCTGTGGCGCATCCGCATGCGCCCTGGGGCGCCGCTCGGCTTCGGCTTGTTCGCGGACGGCCGCCCGTGGATCGGCCTGCCCGGCAACCCGGTGAGCACGATGGTCACCTTCGAGCTGTTTGTGCGGCCGGCGCTGCGGCGGCTGCTCGGTCACCCGCTCCCGTTCCGCCGTACGGTGCCCGTCGTCGCCCTGGAGCCGATCACCCTCGGTCCCCAGCTCCGGCATTTCCTGCGCGCCGTCGTCGCGCCGCGGGACGACGCTGGCGCCCTCGGCGCCCGGTTGACAGGGCCGCAGGGGTCCGGCATCCTCACCTCCATGGCGCGCGCCAACGCCCTGCTCATCGTCCCCGAGGACCGGCCGACGGTGGCTCCCGGCGAACCGCTGCACGCGATCCTGCTCGACGATCCCCACCACGTCGCGGAGCCCCCGTTTTGAGCCCCACGGTGCGTCGGCGGATCCTCATCCTCGGCGCCATCGCTGCGCTCACCGCCGCAGTGTTTCTCGTCAATCGCATGACGCCGCCACAGGTGCGGCTGGGGCAGCTCTACCTAGTGCCGGTCCTCCTGGCCGCCTGGTACGAGGGCTTGTGGTGGGGGGTGGCATTCCTCGTCGCGGCGCTCCTGCTGCGGATTCCCGTCGAATTCGTGCAGCAGCCGGACGCGACGATTGTCACCGTGCTGATCAACCAGGCCTCGTTCGCGGCGGTCGCCGGGATCACCATCGCCGGGTTCCTCACCATCCGCCGCACCCAGACTCAGCTCGAAGATCTGGTGATCCACGATCCGCTTACGCGTGTGCTCAACGCGCGGGCGTTCTCCGACCGTCTAGCCCAGGAGCTGCGCCGCAACCGGCGCTACGGCCGGCCCTTGAGCCTGTTGTACTTGGACCTCGACGATTTCAAGATCGTCAACGATTCCCACGGGCATCAGACGGGCAACGCGGTGCTGCGCCTCGTGGCGGAGGCGATCCGCGGCGCCGTGCGCCAGGCGGACATTGTGGGTCGCATGGGCGGCGATGAATTCGCCGTGCTGATGCCGGAAACGGCCTCCGACGTCGCCGAAGCGGCGGCGGGACGGCTGGCCAAGAGCCTCCGCGAGGCGTTCCACGGCAACCCGTCGGTGACGGCGAGCATCGGCATCGTCTCGTGCACGGACGCCGCGGTGGGGCCGGACGACGTGCTGCACAAGGCCGACCGCGCCATGTACGAGGCGAAGAGCAAGGGAAAGGACCAGGCGGTGAAGGTGGCGATGTGAGGTACCAGGAGCTGCTGCTCGTCTTCACGTCCGTCCTCTTCATCGTCGATCCCTTCGCGGTCATCCCCAGTTTTCTCGCCATGACCGAGCGGGACAGCCCCGCGATGCGGCGCGTGCTCGCGCGCCGCGGGGCGTGGACGTGCGCGATCACGCTCACGCTGTTCGCGCTGGGCGGCAGCCTCATCTTCAAGCTGTTCGGCATCACCATCGGCGCGTTCAAGATCGCCGGCGGCGTGCTCATCGGCCTCAATGCCCTCGACATGGTGCAGGCGCGGCGCAGCAGCCAGCGCGAGACCCCCGCCGAGAAGGCCGAGGGCACCGCGAAGGAGGACATCGGCATCCTGCCGCTCGGCGTCCCGATGCTGGCGGGGCCCGGCGCCATCTCCACGGTGATGGTGCTCGCCCTGGGCTCGAAGAACTGGGAAACGACGGCGACCCTCTACTTCTCCATCGCCCTCACCGCGTTCATCTCGTTCCTCACGCTCTCGGCGGCGTCGATGCTCGAGCGCCGGCTGGGGCAGACGGGGATGCGCATCCTCACCCGCCTGATGGGCCTCGTGTTGTGCGCGATCGCCGTGCAATTCATCATCGACGGCCTGAAGATGTCGGGCGTGGTGGCACACGGAACCTGAGGTGCCGGGGCGGGTCTCAAGGAGCCGCATGGTGCGCCGCCTCGCCGTTCTATGCCTCTCAGTCGCTGCGCCCCTAGGCCTCTGCGCCCAAAGTCCCTCGCTCCACTTTTCCGGTCAGGCCATCCCGCTGCTCACCACCACCAACGCCGTTCCCGGCGGCGCCACGCTGACTGAGGGCCGGCTCGTCCTGCCGGTGCTGATGCTCGAAGGCGCTGCGCTCGGCGACCACCTGCAGCTGCACGCGATGGGGGACTTCGAGGGTTGGACCATCCCCCACGGCCAGCTCGCCACCGGCGCCTACGGCGAGGGGTACTATGACCGCCGTCATCCACACACCTACGTGCACGAACTGATGCTCACCGGCGCGGATGTGCTGGGGCCCTTGGGCAGCCGGATCGTGGTGTCCGTCAGCGCGGGCAAAGGGTTCGCGCCCTTCGGCACCGATGACCCGATGAGCCGTCCTCCCATGCTGTATCCCGCGAACCATCACCTGGCGCAGATTCTCGAGCGCGCCGTGGCGGTCGCGGCCATCACCGCCGGCAAGGTCACGTTCGAGGGCGGGACGTTCAACGGCGACGAGCCGGAGTACCCTTCCCAGTGGCCCAAGTGGAACCGGTTCGGCGACTCGTGGGCGCTGCGCGCGTCCGGGCGGCCCGTGTCCGGGCTGGAGGCGCAGGTCTCCCGCGCCCACGTCCACTCCCCCGAGCACCGCCAGGGCGCGGGCACCGACCAGGAGAAGTGGAGCGCGTCGGCCCGCTGGGAGAGTGCCGTCGCCGGCCGCCCGGCGTACGCGCTCGCCGAGTGGGCCCGGACCGCCGAGGCCGGCGGCGCGTACCTGCTGCACTCGGCGCTCGTGGAGGGCGCGTACGGGTTGGGGCGCTACCGTCCGTACTTTCGTCTGGAGCGTACCGACCGCACGGAAGACCAGCGCGTGTTCGGCGAACCGTTCCGATCGGTGCGGCCGCATCTGGATTCCAGCATTCTGGGGATGACCCGTTGGACCATCTCCACGCTCGGGGCTCAGGTCCGCGCGTGGCGCCGCGGCGCGGTCGCCTTCAGCCCCACAGCGGAGGTCGCGTTCGCGAGCGTCGCCAAGGTCGGGGGTGGCGTGTTCGATCCGCGGGTGTTCTACGGGCGGACCTCGTTCACCACACTCACGGTGGGGATACGGGCGGACTGGGGGATGGGCGGGCACCGAATGGGGTATTACCGGGGGACGCCGATGGCTGAACCCATGACCATGCCGATGGATCACCAACACCCGGAGCCGTGATGTCCCGTCGCGTTCTGCCGTTCCTGCTTGGGGCCCTGCTCGCCGGGTGCGATCATACCACACCGCTCGTTCCCACCAACGTCGCGGCCGCGAGCGGCGATGCGCAGACTGATACGGTCGCGCGCGTCCTGCCCGCGCCCCTCGTCGTGACGGTGATGGTGGAAGGCGGCAACCCTGTCGTCGGCGCGCCGGTGGTGTGGGCCGTGCAGAGCGGCGGCGGCAGCGTCACCGCAGCGACCGTCACGGACGCGGCCGGCCAGGCGAGCGCCACGTGGACGCTCGGCCCAATCGCCGGAGCGCAGTTGGTCCACGTGACCGCCAGCGGTCGGAGCGTCACATTCACCGCCACCGCGCTCCCCGATGCGCCCACCCAGGCGTCCAAGAACGCCGGCGACAAGCAGAATGCGGCGCCGGGCGCCGCGCTGCCGGTGCCGTACGCCGTCCTGGTGCAAGACCAATTCGGCAACCCCGTGCCGGGGGTCACGGTGAACTGGGCCGCGGCCGCGGGTCAAGGATCGGTCTCCCCGGCGGCGGGCGTGACCGGGGCCAGCGGCGTCGCGACGACCGTCCACACGCTCGGCCCCACATTGGGCGCCGACACCGTCACCGCAACGGTGCCCGTGCTCGCCGTCACGCTCACGTTCGTGTCCACCGGTCTGCGGCAGGCGATCCTCGTGGCGACGGTGCCGATTCCCGCCAACTACGGCATCCACGACACGTTCGTCCGCGACGGCATCGCGTTCGTGTTCGCGTGGAACAGCGGCGTCTTGATTTACGACGTCGGCAATGGGGCGTACGGCGGCAGCCCCTCCAGTCCGCAATACATCGGCGGCGTCATCACCAACGCCAGCGGCATTTCAGCCGGTCCCGACGTTCACAACGGCTGGTGGTTCTGGAACCCCAACACCGGCGAGAAAAAATATCTCTTCATCGGGCAGGAGGGACCGGCGTTCGGCGGCATCGGCAACGGCTCGTCGGGGTTAATTCACGTCGTCGATGTCCACGATCTCGCCCATCCGGTGGAAGTGGCCTACTTCCACAAGGCCGGCCCAGATAGTACCGGGACCCACAACTTCTGGGTGGATGAGCCCAATCAGATTTTGTACGCAGCGTACTACAACGGCGGCGTGGTCGCGTTGAACGTTTCAGGAACGCTCTCGGGCGATCTCTCCTCCCGACTCATCGACTCGCTACGCATCGGCGGTGTCGGCAACACCTACACCTGGGGCGTCCAGCTGTACAACGGATCGCTGTACGCGGTCGATATGCTCTCCGGCTTCTGGCAGCTGAACACGTCGGCGGGCCACTTGAGCTTCGCGGCGGGCGGGAACAACGTCCCCGAGCGGTTTGGCTCAGACCTCTGGGTCGCGAACGGGTACGCCTACACCGGGACGTGGGGTGGCTTCTACCGGACAAGCGGCGTCCCCGGGAACGCCATTAAAGTCTGGCAGCTCGTGAGCGGCGCGCCCACTCTCGTCGACTCGATCATCACCACCGGCATCGCCACAGTCAGTGACGTCGAGGTGAGCAGCAACGGGAAGTTGTTGATGTTCAGCACGGAGAACGGCCCCAACGCCGGCTTCCACTTCTACAGCCTCGCCGACCCGGCGCACCCGGCCTTCTTACTCAAGTATCTGGTGGGCACCGGCGTCCACACGGCAACGCTGGGCTACATCGGCGGGAGAGTGTACGCTTTCGGGGCGAAAGACCCGGGGAGCCCGGCGCTGATCATCCTGGATGTGACGAGTTTGACGCAATAACGATCACGCTACCAAGCTTCGCAGCTTCAAGAACGCATCCTTCGAGCTCTTCTTCGCCCGCCGCAGCTGGCGGCGCGCGTTGGTCGTGTCGCCGATCCCCACGCGCCAGCGCGCCATCGCGATCGGCAGCCGCTCGTGCGCCATCAGCTGCTCGAACGCCACCATGCGCACGCACACGATGAAGTGCTCGACGCGGTGAAACCCCAGCTCCGCGAGCTGCCGCTTGAGCGGCCCGATACCCATCCCCGTGTGCAGCGCCAGATCGCGCGGGCGGCGGATGCGCCACGGGTGCTGGCAGATCAGCTCGACCAGCGGCTCCACGGGCCGGAACACCGGCTCCTGATCCAGGACCAGCCGCGACAGCTGGCGCCCCGACTGGCGGCCCAGCGCGTCCTGCAAGGCGTCCACGAGGTGCGGCACCCCGCGCGAGCGGGCCTCGGCGTCGCACGGCACCACCCGCGTCCCCGAGCGCGACGCCAGCTCCAGCCAATAGGGGTGCACCGCCTCACCGCCCGGCACCAGCCACAGTCCGCCGTGATCCAGCAGCGGCGCCACGTCGTCGGGCTTCAGGTGGGGCGGCAGCTCCGCGAGGTCCACGACGAAGATGTCCCCCGTCTCGAGGCGATCGACGGCCGGGACACGCTCCGACCAGCGCACCTGGACGAAGCCGCGCAGCGATAGCGACAGCTGCGCGATGAGCGGGCTGCCTTTGCGGGCGAAGAGGTGAACGGCCGGGCCGCGGTCCATACGCGGTGTAGAGTATGGAGCGCGGCGCTCCGGTTCGGAAGACGGGGCCCGTCAACCGGGCGTAACCCGGTCTCCCCCAGCGAGCTTCGCGGCGTACAGGGCGCGATCGGCCGCCTGCAGCAGCGCCTCGGCCGATGTCCCCTGCTCGCCATAGGTCGCGACCCCCACACTCAATGTGAGGCCCAGCGTCGCCCCGGCGATTTTCCGCTCCATGAACGTGCAGCCCACGTCCACGCGGATCCGCTCGGCCGCCAGCCAGGCGTTGCCGCGATCCGAGTCCGGCAGCACCACGGCGAACTCGTCGCCCCCGTAGCGGCAGGGGATGTCGACCGCCCGCAGGTGCTGGGCGATGAGCTCGCCCAGCGTCTTGAGCACGAGGTCACCGGTGTGGTGGCCGTAGCGGTCGTTCGTCGCCTTGAAATGGTCGAGATCGAACATCAGCACCGACGTCGTGGCGCGGTAGCGCCGGCAGCGCTCCACCTCGCGCCGCAACCCGGCCTCGAGATAGCGGCGGTTGAACAGCCCCGTGAGCGCGTCGGTCATCGCGTCGCGCTCGAAGGCGAGCAGGGCCGAGGACTCGATCACCGCCGGTTGCGTCAGGCGGGGGTTGATGTTGAGGAAGTAATCGAGGGCGGCGACCTCCTGCCCGGCGTCGCGGCCGAGTCGCTCGGTGAGGATCTTGCGATTCCTGGCGATCGCCTTCCAGTGTCGCTCCGCCTCGGCCTCGCGCAGGTCGAGGCGCGTCAGCTCGCGCAGCCGCGCGGCGAACCCTTCTTTTTCCGCCGCAGACACCCCCCGCTCGCGCGACTCCACCGGCGGGCCCAAGCCGAGCTGCGGGTCCTCCCGCCGATTGGGGCCCGCGCGCCGCTCGCGCATCGCGCGCCGGTCGAACCCGATGCGTTGTTCGGCCGGGACGTGCTCGTTCTCTTGCCGCCGATCCGGCCCGTGACGCCGGTCGGGCTGGCCACGGCGGTCCTGCCCGGAGCGCCCACCTTCGATCGCCGGGAATTCCCCGGCCCTGCGGTCCCCGATCACCATGGTACCCTGGGAGCGAGTGAGTCTAGAGCGCTACCGCGGGAATCGAGGGCATAAACCGCACCGCGTCGCGGCGGGGCATCAACGGCGCTAGCTCATTGCATGGCAAATGGTTGTCATCTGCCCCAACTGGACGGGTATCCTGCGAAAGCTTGCTTCCGAGGCGGGGACTCCCCGGTTTCGCTTCAAAACGCTGCGTCGGCGCTACACCTCAATCACATTCGCTTGTATTTCGTACCGCTCCCCCCTTCCCGGGGCGTCCAGCGAGGACCCAGAACATCGGTCGCCTTACAATCGACACAGTTGGGGGCGTTCACCCGGAGCCTGCCCTCCGCCACCTCGTACACGCCCGCCGGGCACACGTGGGAATAGAACGCGGCGACCTCCGGGGGTACGTCCCGCCCGATCACGAGGTGCGTGGGAATCGTATCCCGCGTCGCATTCCCCGACTTGAACACGGCGTCCACCTTGCTGAACGTGAGCTTGCCGTCGGGTACCATTGATCCCGGGCGCAAGCCGGGGGTGACCCGTCGCTCGACGTTGGCATCAGCTTCCACCGTGATTTTCCCACCCGGAAACCGCCCCCCGGTCACCGTCATCAGCGCCGCCTTCAGCCCGCCAAGGTAGAACCCGTCTTTGAAGGCGAGGCGCATGTTGCGGGTGCGGTGCAAGTCGTGCGCGATGTACGAGCTGTTCACGAGACGGTCGTACTCGGCGAGTCTCGCCGCCGACGCGTCGCCGGACGTAAGCGCCTGGAAGATCGCCCGCGCCGCGAAGATCCCCGACTGCATGGCGTAGTGGATCCCCTTGAGCGAGGGCACGTCCACGAAGCCGGCCGCGTCTCCCAGCAGCACCACGCCGTCGCCCGAGCGCCGCTCCGGCAGCGCGTAGAAGCCGCCTTCGGGGATTGTCTTGGCGCCCCACTCGAGCATCTCCCCGCCCTCGAGGACGCGACGGAACAGCGGGTGGAGCTTCATGCGCTGGAACGCGCCGTGCACATCGAGCGCGGCGTCCCGGTAGTCCAGTGCGACCACCAGCCCCAGGGCCACGAGGTTCGGCTCGAGCGGATACATGAAGCTGCCGCCAAAGGCGTCGTTGGGGAGCGGCCAGCCGAGCGTGTGCACCACGCGGTCGAGGGGCTGCTTGGTCTCCCAGATCTCCTTCACACCGAGGGCGAAGATCTGCGGGTTGGGGGACGACACCCGCTCCCACTCAAGCCAGGCCTGCGCCAGCAGCCCGCGGGTCCCCTCGGCAAGCGCGACGACCCTGGCACTGAGGTCGTTGGGCGCCTGGAACGACGACCCCGGTGTGCCGTCGCGGTTCAGCCCGGACGCTGCCGTGCGCACGCCCACGACGCGGCGCCCCTGGGCGAGCAGGTGCGCCGCCGGGAAGCCCGTGAACACGTTGACGCCGAGCGTCTCCGCCTTGGCGCCGAGCCAGCGCACGATCTCGCAGAGCGACGCGACGTAGTTGCCGCGGTTGTGCATCG
>Ga0209160_1000834_pt1 | contig 25675 bp, 25 predicted proteins | sample GraSoiAngelo_153_FD_186167 | JGI IMG/M metagenome (GOLD analysis project Ga0209160, IMG submission 186167) | Grasslands soil microbial communities from the Angelo Coastal Reserve, California, USA - 14_1009_12_40cm (SPAdes) (version 2) | ecosystem: Environmental > Terrestrial > Soil > Grasslands ...
AGTACAGCACCTGGCCCGCACCCCCCATAGCCGCGATGTACTCCGCCGAGCGCTGGCGCACAGTCGCTTCGTCGTAGACATAGAGGGGGGTTCCATGCCCGCGGGCGAGATCGACGAGGTCGCAGCCACCCACCTCCATGTGGCCAGCGGCGTTGACCCGGTACGTGACCGGGAAGAGCAACCTAGCGGGTCAGCTCTAGTTCGAGCTGGAGCCGCAAGAGCCGCACGCGCCGCCGCAGCATCCGCCGCCGCCGCTCGACTCGCTCGTGAAGTCGGAGAGGGACGACGACTCGCCGCCGCCGGCAAAAGCGAAGCTCGAGACAAGGACCCGCGTCTTGTTCGACTCGCACGCGGGGCACACCTGCGCGGTGTCGCGCTCGGCGAATCGGGTCAGGACCTCGAACTTCTCGGCGCAGCTCTCGCATCGATACTCGTAGATGGGCATTTCAGTGAACGATTCTAGGTTGTCTGAGCTCGCGCGGATGATCAACGGTTGGCCCGGTCTCGTCGCCGGACCCGCCGAGGAGCTGGTCGAGGACTCGCTGGTCCTGCTGGACCACCTCGGCGACGCTCGCCGCCTGGTCGACGTCGGTTCGGGCGGTGGCTTGCCGGGCCTGCCGCTTAAGATCGCCCGCCCGGACCTCGTGGTGACCCTGGTCGAGGCCGACCAGGCCAAGGCCGCCTTCCTGATCCAGGCCTGCGTGCGGCTCGAGCTGGCCGGCGTCGAGATATTGGCGCGGCGTGCCGAGGACGTCGGCCGCGACCCGCAATACCGCGAGGTCTTCGACGTGGCCGTCGCGCGAGCCCTGGCGCGGATGCCGACCTTGGTCGAACTCTGCCTTCCTCTCGTGCGGGTCGGCGGAACCCTGCTCGCGCAGAAGACCGAGAAGGCGGACGTGGCCGGAGCCCGGCACGCGATCGAGGTGCTTGGCGGGTCACTCGAAACGGTGGTGCCGGCGCCCTCGACCGCGCGGACGTCCGGAACTGTGGTGGTCGTACACAAGATGAGTCCAACTCCCGCAGCGTATCCGCGCCGCCCTGGGACCCCCAGTCGCAAGCCCCTTCACAACTGAGCTCGGCTAGAAGGCTTTAACCTTGCGGTGGGGTGGGATCACGAAACTGAACTTCGTTCCTCGAGAGCGCCACTTTTACGAGCTCTTCAAGCAGCAGGGGCAGCTTGTAAGCGAAGCACTGGGTGAGCTGAGCCTTTCGCTGAGCGAGGCGCGCAGCCATCACGCGAAGCTACGTGAGATCGAGCACCGATGTGACGACGTCACCCACGAGATCTACACCCTGACCAACCGTACGTTCGTGCCTCCGATCGACCAGGAAGACATCCTCCACCTGGCTCATTCGCTCGATCAGGTTGTCGACCTGGCTGAAGAAGCGTCGGACAAGATCGACCTGTACGCCGTCAGTTCGATAACCGACTCAGCGAACAGTTTCGGCCAATGCCTCGCACAGGCCGGCTCTCAGCTGGCCATTGCGCTCGAGCGATTCAGCGCCTCGGAAGACCTCGTGCCTGTCTTGGAGGAGATACATCGGCTTGAGAATGAAGGCGACCGAATAACCAGACAAGCCCTGCAGCAGCTTTTCGATTCGAACCATCACTCCGCTGTCGACCTCATAAAGTGGAAGGACATCTACGCTCTCCTCGAGTCCACGTTGGATGAATGTGAATCAGCCGCCGAAATCCTGGAGTCGATCACAATCAAAAAGGCCTGAATTTCGGCCTACAGGCTGGCGATCAGTCCCCGCACCCGTCGCTCGATCTCATCGCGGATTTCCCTGACTGCGGAGATCGGCAGTCCGGCCGGATCCGGCAGGAGCCAATCCTCGACTGGTGCGCTAAAAACCGGGCAGTCTTCTTCTGCGCAGCCCATCGTGATGATCCTCGAGGCCCAGGCTCCAAGCTCAGGCGTGAGAGCACGGGGTCTCGCGTCACTCAAGTCGATCCCCGTCTCTCGCATGACCTGTATCACCTCGGGATGGACGAAGGGCGCCGGGCGCGTGCCGGCCGACTGACCTGGCACTCGACCCTCCGACAAACGATTGAGGAAAGCCGCAGCCATCTGGCTGCGGCCGGCGTTGTGCACGCAAACAAACAGGACGTGGGGCCTGCTCTCTTCCAGAACATCAAGACGGTAGCCGATACCACGCAAAGTGGTGACCCGCACCTTGCTGCCTTCGAGCTTGGGTCGGAGCCAGGCGACATGCACGTCGACCGTCTTCGGCTCACCGACGAAGCGGGTGCCCCAAGCCGCGGCGAGAATACGATCGCGGCTCAAGACGACGCCGCGGTGCATCAAGAGAGCGTGAAGTAAATCGAACTCGCGCGGCGCCAGCTGCAGTTCCCGACCATCGACTTCTGCACGTCGCGAGCCGGAGTCCAAACGCAGCCGGCCGGCTTCGAGAATTGTCCTCGATGGGGCGGGTGCAGGTTTTCGCAACAGAGCCTGGACTTGAGCGGCAATCAAGTTCAATCCACTGCCCGCCGGCAACCATGCGTTCGCTCCCATGGCAAGGCACGTCGCTGCGACCCGCTCATCCTGGCCTATCGCCAGCAGCGGCGCCGCCGTTACCCGGCGAAGCGCGCCAGTTCCGTCCACCAGATCCGCAATGTGGAGGAGGATCGCATCGGCGAACGGCTCTCGCTGAAGGCCATCGACGCTTCGGTGGGCGACGACATCCACACCACTGGGGCCGAGCCTGCTCCTCAATTCAGCCGTCGTGCTCGTGGCGGCGCCGATGACCACAAGCCGGGCGCGGGTCGGTTCAGTACTTGGAGACGTTCAATTCCTCCACGTGCCCTGTCACGAGGTAGACGACCCGCTCGCAGACGTTCGTGGCTCGATCGGCTATGCGTTCCAGGTTATGAGTGACCCACAGCATGTAGGTCGCCTCGGCGATGTGGCGCGGATCCCCGACCATTGTCGAAATGAGCTCCTGGTACGCGCGATCGTACAGAGCATCGATGTCATCGTCTTCACGACACAGCGCGCGGGCCAGGCTCGCGTCTCGCTTGTTCAGCGCGGTCAACGCGCGATTGACCATTGACAAAGTTCGATCGCCCATTTCGGTGATCACACCGGGTACCTTGAGCGTCGGGTGAGGTCCCAGCATGAGGGCAACCTTCGCGATGCCCTCGGCGTGATCGCCCATCCGCTCCAGTTCCGGCAGCACGTAAAGAGCGCCAACCAGAGAGCGGGGTTCCTCGCCGCCGGCAGCGGAGAGTCGACGGACAAGTTCTTCTTCCAACTGGTAACGAAGGCGATTGACCTCCAGGTCGTCCCGGACGACTCGATCGGCAAGTGCGAGATCACTGCGGGCTAGCGCCTTCAGCGCTCCCTCGAGCGCCTGCGCCACCATGTCGCCGAGCCGAAGCAAGCCGCTGTCGGTCACTTCCAGAATGTTAGTGGGCGACCTTAACGACGCCATAACCCGACCCCGAATAGCCTTTTTTCCGGAGGACACGATGAAACTCACACCAGTCACACCCGGACGGCGCTTTTACGACCTGTTTCGAACCCAGGGCAAGCTTGTCAGCGAGACGCTGACCGAGTTGAGCAAGTCATTGCTCGAAGGCAAGAGCAGGCATGCTCGGTTGCGTGACCTCGAGCACGAGTGCGACGACGCGACGCATCAGATCCACAATCTGGTCAACACCGCATTCATAACGCCAATCGATGAGTCGGACATCTTGCTCCTCGCGTCAAGCCTGGACGACGTCGTCGACCTCGCCGAAGAAACCGGAGACAAGATCGATCTCTACCGTATCCACTCGGTCACCGACCCGGCCAGGCAGATGGGTGAGTACCTTGCGAAGGCCGGCATCGAGCTCGCTGCAGCGCTTGACCGCTTCGAAGGGTTTGCGGAGCTGAAGCCTCATCGGATCGAGATCCACCGCCTCGAGAACGAGGGGGACCAACTCATGCGAGCCGCGATCGGCGAGCTGTTCTCGACCGTCACCGAAGCGTCCGAGCTCGTGAAATGGAAGGACATCTACGACGTGCTAGAGGCCACGATGGACGCGTGCGAGCATACCGCCAACGTCATGGAGACGATCGCAATAAAAAATGCATGAGACCGCGATCCTACTGTGGGTCACGATCGCGGTCGCCGTCGCTTTCGATTTCACGAACGGCTTTCATGACACGGCCAACGCGATCGCGACTTCGATCTCGACCCGCGCCCTTTCTCCTCGTGTCGCGGTAGCTCTGGCCGCGATCTTCAACCTGGTCGGCGCCGTGATCACAGTGGCGTTCTTCCAGGCCAAGGTGTCGAACACCATCGCGAGCACACTCGCGATCAAGCCGGGGCTTGTAGTCGTGATGGCGGCGCTACTGGGCGCCATCTCGTGGAACCTCCTTACGTGGTATCGCGGGCTCCCGAGCAGTTCGACCCATGCTTTGATCGGAGGCCTGTGCGGCGCCGGTATTGCGGCGGCCGGCGGGCTGAGCGGCGTCAGATGGTCCGCGCTCCTAAAGCAGGTCGCAAGCCTCGTCATCTCGCCACCGCTCGGCTTTTTGGCGGCCGGGATCTTCGCGGTCCTGTTAATCGTTGTCATCCACCGCGCGGGCTGGCGGCCGGCACCCGTCAACCGCACTCTCCGCAGCCTCCAGGTAGTCACTTCCGCCTACCTTTCGTATTCGCACGGGGCCAACGATGCGCAGAAGACGATGGCGGCGATCACGCTCGCCCTGGTCGCATCAGGGAACCTGCCGAAGTTCCAGGTCCCACTGTGGGTGGTCGTCCTATCAGCCGCCGCAATTGGATTCGGGACCTACGCGGGTGGATGGCGAATCATCCGCACGCTGGGTTGGAGCATCCTCAAGCTCGAGCCCGTAACTGCCCTGTCAGCTCAGCTGATGGGCGCGACAGTCATCCAAGCTGCCACTGTGGTCGGCCTTCCCGTCAGCACGACGCACGTAATCACCGGCTCCGTGATTGGCGTCGGCGTAAGCCGAAAGCTCGCCGCAGTTCGCTGGGGACTCGGCGCGAGCATCGTCCTGGCCTGGATCGTGACCATTCCGGCCTCAGCGATGATCGCCTGGGTTGCGTATGCCATCTTGCACACAGCTGGCCTGCGCGGCTAGCTCTTCCCACCAGCAAAGAAACGTTTCATATCAGGGACGTCACCATTAAACTGACTGCGCTCGCCCAACGCAGGCGGGAAATTTCGAGCGGCATCCAGACGTTTCAGCTGACGAAGGAGCAACGGTGGCAACAAAGATTCTCGAAGTTGCGGAAGTGAGCGTCATTAGAGCTGCTGGCGGTGTCGTGCTTCGAAGCTCCCGGTCGGGCGAGACCGAAATCGCGGTTGTCCACCGCCCCGCCTACGACGACTGGACGCTTCCGAAAGGCAAGATTGAGCCCGACGAAAGCCCCGAGGACTGCGCCCTGCGTGAGGTCCGCGAGGAGACCGGCCTTCGCTGCGATCTGGTCCGACCTCTCGGCTGCACCGCCTATGTCGACCGCCGCGGTCGCGACAAGGTGGCTTGCTACTGGGTCATGGAGGTGCGCGGCGGACGGTTCAAGCCGGGGATTGAGGTCGACAAGCTGCTATGGCTGTCGCTCAAGGAGGCCCTCAAGCGTCTCACCTATGGCCGCGACAAGACGCTGCTCCTGCAACAGGACCTGCAATAGGCTCCTCCCCATTTATGGGGGCCGCGCCCCCTGTGGGGGCACGGAGGGGGAGGGGCGCGGTCGGTAAGCTTGGTCGTGTGCAGACGATCACCCACGCTGACCCGCTTGTCGTCGCCGGCGTAGAGCTGCGCTCGCGGCTCTTCATCGGCACCGGCAAGTATCCGACCGACGAGTCGATGGTCGCCGCGCTCGAGGCATCGGAGTGCGAGCTCGTCACTGTGGCGCTCCGCCGCCTGGACCTGGACGATCCGAAGAAGAAGACCATCCTCGACGTGATCGACTGGCATCGCTACCGCATCCTGCCGAACACCGCTGGATGCAAGACCGCAGATGAGGCGATTCGCATCGCCAGGCTCGCCCGGTCGATGGGCCTGTCAGATTGGGTCAAGCTCGAGGTGATTCCCGATCCGCGCTACCTCTTCCCCGACCCGGAAGAAACGCTGAAGGCCGCGCGCGTGCTCGTCGATGAAGGCTTCAAGGTGCTGCCATACATCAATGCCGACCCGGTGCTTGCCCGCAAGCTCGAGGCAATTGGCACGGTGACGGTGATGCCGCTGGGTTCGCCGATCGGGTCGGGCCAGGGCATCCAGACCCTGGAGCAGATCCGGATCATCATCGAAGAAGCGCGCGTTCCGGTGGTGGTCGACGCCGGGATCGGAGCTCCCTCCGACGCCGCGCTCGCGATGGAGCTCGGCGCTGACGCCGTCCTCGTCAACACGGCGATCGCGCTGGCAAGCGACCCCGCGCTCATGGCAGAGGCGATCAAGGAAGGCGTGGAAGCCGGGCGCAAGGCCTACCTCGCGGGCCGGATCCCCAAGCGGGCCGAGGCCAGGCCGAGCTCGCCAACCGAGGGCATCTCGCTCTGAGGGGGGAAGACCCCCCTTGAGGCGCCGCGCCCGGCGGAGCCGGCTCGCGGCGCACCCCCCTGCGCCCGAACTAGTCAGACCGGTGGCGATGGCAATCGTCTCCAGCGCGGAGGCAGGCCTCCAGGCCGCCTCGCGCGCCACAATCCTTCAGCTGCGGGCTCCCGCCATGACCGCAGCCGACATCGAGCGCGAAGCAATGCTCCTGGTCGCAAGCTCGCCAGTCCCCGTCTTGATCAGCGCGCGCTGCGATGTCGCCCTCGCGTGCAAGGCGGCCGGCGTGAATCTCCCCGAGCGCGACATCTCGACCCGCGACGCGCGGACGTTGCTCGGCGAGCGTTTGATAGGTCGCTCAGTCCACTCGCTCGAGGTCGCGCTCGCGGCGGAACGTGAAGGCGCCGATTTCGTCATCTTCGGCCCGGTCTGGGAGAGCACCAGCCACCCGCAAGAAAAGGCCGCCGGCGTCGAGGCTCTGTCGCGCGTCGCTCACGCTCTGCGTATCCCGGTGCTCGCCATCGGCGGCGTGACCGAGGACCGCATCGCGGAATCCGGGGCCGCAGGAGCAGCGGGCTACGCGGCGATCCGGCTTTTCGAATGATCTCGCTGCAGGTTAACGGCAAGCACGTGGAGCTCGAGCGCCCGACGCCTCTGCTCGCCTATCTCGACCAGCTGGGTGTGAACCCTCGCGCCGTGGCCGTGGAGCACAACGGCGAGATCATCGAGCGCTCCGCCTACGAATCGGTGACCCTGCGCGAGGGCGACCGGGTGGAGATAGTTCGCATGGTCGGCGGGGGTTAGGCAACCTCGGGGGAGAGGGGCGCTCGCTACGTATCCGTCCTCTCTCTGATCGCCTGTTCCGCCTCGGCCCGCTCGTCCCACGGTTCGGAGCCGCGCGCTGTCCGCATCGAACGTTCGTGGCCTTTGCCCGCAAGCAGCACAGTGTCGCCCGGCTGCGCGATCTCGATGGCGCGGCGGATCGCCGCGCGGCGGTCGATCACGACCTCGAAATCGCGGCCAGGAGCCTTCCCTTCCGCGCCGGACTGCACATCGCGCGCGATCTCGACCGGGTCCTCGCTCAACGGATCGTCCGTCGTGATGATGAAGAAGTCGCTGAACTCGGCAGCCGCGCGGCCCATCCCGGGTCGGTCATGGTCGGAGCGCGCGGTCGAGCCGAACACGGCGATCAAACGCCCGCGCGTGAACGGCCGCAGCTCCGCCAGCGCACTCGCCAGTGATCCCGCCGCGTGGGCGAAGTCGATGTAAACGCGGAAATCCTGTCCCAGGTCGACGGGCTCGAGCCGGCCGCGCACCCCTTCGAAACCAGCCAGCCCCTGACCGACGTCCTCGAGCGGCACGCCGAGCGCCAGGCAGACTCCCGCCGCGCACAGGGCGTTGTAGATGTTGAAGCGAGCGGGCACGTTGAGGATGACCTCCGCCTCGCCGAGCGGAGTCTTCATCCGGAAGCGCGATCCCGAACCCGTGATCGCGAGGTCGAGCGGGTGCAGGTCCGAGGCGGTGGTCATGCCATAGGTCCAGCGCCGTGAGATCTGCCTGCGCGCCAGCCGCTCATAGCTCGGATCGTCGCGGTTGAGCACCGCCGTCTTCTCGACGCCCTTGTCCGCGGCGTGGCTCGTCAGGTCGATCAGTCGCGCCTTGGCCTCGACGTACTCCTCCCACGTGACGTGGTAGTCGAGGTGGTCATGGCCGACGTTGGTGAAGGCCGCGACGTCGAACTCGCACGCCCGCACGCGCTCCTGGACAAGCGCGTGGGAGGTCGTTTCGATGACAACGCACTGCGCTCCCGCCTCGACCATGCGCGCAAGCCACGCCTGGACCTCGGGCGCCTCGGTCGTCGTCTGCCCGCTGAGGTTGTCGACCTCACGGCCGCTCACCTTGAAGGCGACCGTGCTCATCGCGCCGGCGACGATCCCGCTGGCCTGAAGCACGTGCTCCGCCATGTGCGTCACCGTCGTCTTTCCATCGGTGCCTGTGACACCCGCCAGCCTGAGGCGACGCGAGGGGCGGCCGAAGAACTCGGCGGACAGGTCGGCCAGGCCGATCCGCGTCGAGGGCATCCGCAGCACCGGCACGCCTTCCGGGAACTTCACGGCCCGTTCCACGGCGACGGCCGCGGCCCCCTTGGCCACCGCATCGGCCACGTAGTGGTGGCCGTCAACGCGAATACCCTGCACGGCGACGAACAGGTCTCCTGGTGCAACCCGACGCGAGTCGTAAACGATCCCGGTGATCTCGACGTCAGGGTTGCCCTCGAGCACGGCGCCGGCGCCGCGGGCGATGTCGGCCAGCCTCATCTCGTGTCTGAGGATAATCGGCTCGTGTTTACCGAAATCGGGGGCCGGCGTTTCGAGTGGGGCTCTCGCACGTATGTGATGGGCATCGTCAACGTGACGCCCGACTCGTTCAGCGGCGACGGCCTCGGGTCCGACGTCGGCGCCGCGGTAACGCAGGGGCTGCGCATGGTGAGTGAAGGTGCGGACATGCTCGACGTCGGCGGCGAATCGACACGTCCCGGCCACGTCCCGATCACCACCGTGGAGGAGGTCGCGCGCACGGAGGACGTCGTGCGCCGGCTTGCGCGAGAGGCCAGTGCCCCTGTGTCGATCGACACATATAAGGAAGATGTGGCCAAGCTCGCGATCGCGGCCGGAGCCACGATCGTCAACGACGTTTGGGGACTGACGCGATCGCCCGCGCTGGCTGACCTCGCTGCGAGAAGCGGCTGCGCGCTCGTCCTCATGCATAATCAGGACGGAACTGAATACGCGGGCGACATCATGGATGCGATCAAGGAGTTCCTCGCCGGCGCCGCGGCGCAAGCGATCGGGGCAGGGGTGCCGAAAGAAAAGGTGATCGTCGACCCAGGGATCGGGTTCGGTAAGACAGCGGACCAGAACTGGGAGGTGATGCGCCGGCTCGACGAGCTGAAGGAGATCGGGCAGCCGATCCTGATCGGCACCTCGCGCAAGTCCTTCATCGGCAAGCTGCTCGACCTGCCCGTGACCGACCGTGTCGAGGGCACCGCCGCGACCGTGGTGGCTGCGGTTTTGCGCGGCGCGGACATCGTCCGCGTGCACGACGTGCTGCCGATGACGCGGGCAGTCCGGGTCGCCGACCGCATGCGGTGATACTTCCCCGCTAGCGGGGAACGTGGCCCGCCGCTACGCGGCCGGCCGGATGGGGAGGTGTTCTTGGCAACCACCGTCTACCTCGGTCTCGGATCGAACCTCGGATCGCGGCTGCGCAACCTCAGCGCCGCGCGCAGGCGGCTACGTGAAAAAGGAATCCGTATCCGGCGTCAAAGCCGCGTCATCGAGACCGAGCCGTGGGGAATCACCGACCAACCCCGTTTCCTCAACCAGGTCGTCGAAGGTGAGTGGTCCGGCACGCCACGACAGCTGCTGAAAGCCGCCAAGGAGGTCGAGCGCGAAGGCGGGCGTACAAGGACGAGACGCTGGGGACCGCGCGTGATCGACGTCGACATCTTGCTGTTCGGCGACCAGCGCATCGCGATGGGCGATCTCGTGATTCCGCATCCCCGCATCACGGCGCGACCGTTCGTGGTGCAGTCGCTCGAGGAGCTCGGCCTTAAGAAATCCCCACGAAGTCCGAGGCTACGCCGCGACTTCGCGGCGACCCCTAAGCGGGCCGCGCGTTAGTGAAGCGGTACCCGATGCCCGGCACGGCCAGGATGTAGTAGGGCCGCGATGGCTGCGTCTCGATCTTGCGGCGCAGGTTTCGGATGTGGACGTCGATCACGCGCGTCTCGATCGGATATTCGTAACCCCAGATCGAGTTGAGGATCTTCTCTCTGCTCAATACCTTGCCCGCGTTGCTGGCGAGGAAGTTCAGCAGGTCGAACTCGGTGTGCGTCAGCTCGACCTCTTTGCCGCCTTTATAGGTGCGGCGCTCGTTCACGTCGATGACCAGGTCACGAAACTCGAGCCGGCTGCGCATCGCCTCCGCGTTCTCGAGCCGCGAGCGCCGCAGGTGCGCCGCCATCCGCGCGACGAGCTCGCGCAGCCGCAGCGGCTTGGTGACGTAATCGTCCGCGCCGATCTCCAGCGCGACCACCGCGTCGATCTCGTCCGACCGCGAGCTCATCATGATCACGGGCACGCCGGGATCCACCTTGCGAAGCTCGCGGCAGACGTCAAACCCCGCCACGTCCGGCAGCGTGACCTCGAGGAGCACGACGTTTGGGCGCGCGCTCTCAACCTGGCGCAGGGCCTCGGAGCCGGCGTCGGCCTCGACGACCTGATAGCCGTCTTGCTCGCAAACCTGCTTGATCTCCCTCCGCGTCGTGCTGTCCGGCTCCACGACAAGGACCTTGCGGGAAGTCTCCGCCACAGCCACCAGATCATCCTAACGTAATTGAAGGATTGTTAGGGATTGTTGCGTTTCAGGCCCCGAACGTAGGCTCGAGTTTTACGTTCGATACCGATGAGCGTCGCGCCCGCTGCGGAGAGCACGAGCTCCCAAGCGCCAGGATAGGAAACCACCTCACCGCCGAACTCCGACTTGAAGATCCCGATGCCGTGCCACCGATGATCGTCGCCGGCATCGGGTGGCGGCACCCCCCACAGGTCGAAATCCGTGCATCCGGCCTCGGCCGCCGACGAGATCGCCGACCACCAGGCGAGGTCATTGCCCATCAGCTCCCGGTGCCTGCCGCTCCGGCCCGCGAACAGGCTGTACGCACGTCCGCCGTGACGCGCGACCAGGACGGTCGCGAGAGGCTCACGCTTCTCGGGCGCCAACGCGGTGTATGTGCGGCACCACGGAAGCAGCTCGAGCAACAGCTCGTAGTAGCGGCGGTCCGGCAGGTGGATCGATTCGCGTCGCTCGACAGCCGCCGACTGGTGCGCAAGCTCTGCTGCGTCCTTGCCTTCTTCGACGATGACACCACGCTTGAGGCCGGCGCGAATGTTGTAGCGGCGCCCGTGACGAAACGTCGCCAGCAGCTCGTTCGGCGGCGTCAGCGCGACGATACGCGTGTGCTGAGGTTGGATTTGAGCGATTTGCTTGAAACCTTTTTCACTCAGCACCTCGCTGAAGGTCTCCGGCGCTTGGGGCTCGACGACTAGACGTGCCACGCCTGAATTTCGCGCCCAGGCCGCCAGCCAGTCGAGAGTTTCTGCCGATGCCGGCACCGGTCCACGCGGGACATACGCCTCATGGGCCGGACCGACTTTGCGAATTTGAACGCTGGCCATCCCGGCACGCGGAAGTCTTACGCGCTCAACATTCCACCCAGTCCGAACCTGGACCTCGCCCCACGCCCACGTCTGAAGCAGAGGCACCTCCGGGCCGAGGTCGTCGAGCTCGCGGTCCCAACGTTCCGAGTCAGAGGTCATCCAGGTCCGACATCCGTCACGAGCGCGGCTTCCAGGTGAGCGATATCGTTGACCCCGCCGATGACCATGCGTCCGTTGCGCTTCTCGATCAAAGAGATGGACGCGTTCTGGATCTTGAACGGAAACAAGCCGCGGCTCGGCCGGCCGACCACGCGGTGCAGGGCGATCTGGATCACGCCACCGTGCGTGACGACCAGGACGTCACCTTGAGGATGCACGCCGAGGATTGCTTCCAGCGCAGCGCCGACCCTCGCATCGAATGGCGCAGCCCCCTCGCCACCCGGCACAGTGTCCCAGTCCGGCTCCTCCACCCAGCTCGCCCATGCCTCTGGGTAACGCACGGCGATCTCTTCGGTGGTCAACCCCTCCCACTCGCCAAGAAAGATCTCGCGGAGGGACGATGCGGCCTCGGGCCGCAGGCCGATGCTCGGCGCGAGGATCTCGGCTGTCTCAAACGCTCGCTTGAGGTCGCTCGCGTAGAAGCCGGCGACTGTGCGGCCGGAAAACCTGGGGGCGAGGAGCTCGGCCTGGCGCCGGCCTTCGGTCGAAAGCGGCGGGTCGAGCTGGCCCTGGATGCGGTGCTCCTGGTTCCAGGTCGACTGCCCGTGGCGGATCAACACGAGGCGCGCCGGGGCTGGACGGGAGGGTAATGGGAGGTCCGGAGGCTCCGGACGCGCTGCTGCGATCTCGATGCCTATACTAACTTTCTCTTACATCCCGATCGGGCTGCCGATCTCAGGAGAAGACTGTTGCAATCTCACGGCTCTTTGGCCGAGACCCCCCTTCGATCACTTCTGGAATCCGCTCAGGGAGAGCGGTCCACCGGTACCCTTATCGTCCGGGATGGGAACGGGCAGTCAGCCTCGCTTTACTTCCTGTTCGGACATCTTTTTCATGCCCAGGGCGATGGGAAGTCGGGCGACGAGGCGGTCGTCAGCGCGCTTCATTGGACCCGGGGCGATTTCGAGTTCGACGCCAAAGCCAAGCTGCCTGCGGATGAGACAGTCAAGGCCGGCATCCCAGAGCTGGTCCACGCCGCGGAGGCGGTCCCGAAAGCGGCTCCCGCGGAGCCGCAGCCAGAACCCCAGGTGGAGGCACCAGAGCCTAAAAGTGAGAGGAAGGATCATGCTGAACCCGAGAGAAAGGTGGAAGCCCCCCAGCCGAGACGTGGCGTGAAGCACCGCCCGCAGCCGAAGCACGGCCGCGAGCCGATCCCAGTGCCCGCCGGCCAGATCCTGTATGACTCGCTGAAGACGTCGTTCGTCGACTTCGCGCGCCTCCTCACCACACTGGAGCGTGAGGGCTACACGGGATACGTCCGGCTGCTCACCGACGACGCAGCGGGCTTGATTCTTTTCCGCGAGGGCTCGGCGCTCGAGTGCCTGTACGACGGCGCCGCCGACGCCGGCAGCCTGGTCCTCGGCAAGCAGGCCCTTCAGGAGTTCAACGACGACGTGACCGCCGGGCATGGAGTGCTCGACGTGGTCGGGCTCTCTCCAGAGCTCATCGACGGCCTCTACGAGCTGACCGTCTCGAGACCGATGTACACAGAGCTGTACGCCGGATGGGTTGACATGAAGGCGCTCCTGAACTTCCTGAGCGAACGCAAGCTGAGCGGCAGCGTGATGATTCGCTCGAACGCAGGGACTGGCGTCATCATCCTCGCCAACGGTGAGCTCGCCGGCGCCTACACCAGCGAGTCGCGCGACATCTCGGACAAGCCGGACCGCGCGCTGGCCCTGTGCGACGACCCCAACGCGATGATCGAGGTCAAGTCGGCCGACACGACCAAGCATCCACCGCTCGACGTCGAGGAGATCGTGGTCGGGCAGAGAACGCGGCAGGGCCAGTCGTCGGTGGCCGCGCCGCCGCCGCCGGAGCCGGTCGCGCCGACCAGCCCGACGATCCCGGTCATGCCTGCCGAGCCACCCACCGCGCAGATCCCGACCGGCTCGTTCTCCTCCGGATTCGCCCAGCCCTCAACCGCGCCGACGCAGGTCGCGCCGACCGCTCCGCCGCGTTCCGGCGGCGGTGGGCCCCAGCTCGATTGGGCCGCGATCACGGCCGAGCTGCAGGCGATGGCCGAGGACGCGCTGGGCAACCGGGCGCGCAAGGTGAAAGACATCCTTGGGGCGGCGGATCCGTCACTCGCCGGAATCGAGGCCGCAATCGACCAGATACCCAGCATCTCGCTGCTGTTCGTCGACTCCTCGCGCCTGGAGCAGCTGGCGCAAGAGATGAGGGCGCGCCTCAAGTCCCACCTCTAGGCGCCGGTGTACACCCTTAACAGGGTGGTTTGGCGCGTGCTGCTGTCCAGGCTAGGCTGGCCCTCGGTTGGTTCGGCTCGGGTCAGGGAGCCGTCGGGAGCGCCGGGCGCGCGCAGGGCGCATTCCCCAATGGGAGGGCCCAGCAAGAAGTTCGCGTTTCTCGCGGCCGGCGCCATCTGCTTGAGCATGGCCCTCACAGCGTGTGGCGGCGATCCGCCGCAGATCGTGGACTACTCCCCCCAACGCAACTCGGTCGACGTTTCGACAGCCGCCCCGCTCAGCATCACGTTCGACCACGACGTCGACCAGGCATCGGTGGCGAGCCGCCTCCGCCTCGCCCCGGCGACGACCGGCTCCACGCAGTGGGTCAACGGGCACGAACTCCTGTACCACCACGAGACTCTGCGCACCAGCACGACATATGAGGTCATCCTCGAGTCGGGCTACCATGACCGCGCGGGCAACGTTTACACCCTGCGCCACCACTGGTCGTTCACGACCGAAGGACCTCCGGGCCTTGCCGGCTCGACGCCGACCAACGGTGACAGTGGCGTCGACCCGGCGACTTACCTCCGCCTCGACTTCACACGCGCGATGGACGCGAAGAGCCTGAAGAGCGCGCTAGCGATCAACCCCAACGTTCCCTTCGACGTCCGCATCGACCCAACCGACAACCACCGCGCGATCATCGCCCCGTCGCAGCTGCTCGCGGCCAACACCGACTACCAGATCCTGGTCAACACCGCCGCGCTCGACGTCGACGGCAACATGCTCGGCCGCGACCAGACGGTGAGATTCACGACCGGGGCGCAACAGGCTCTTCGTCATTGGATCGCATTCGCAACCGACGGCGTCAACGGTTCGCCCGGCGGAGTGTGGATGGTCAACGACGAATACGCCTTCCCGCGCCAGCTCTTTGACGCGAGCGCGGTCCGGGCTTTCAGCTGGTCTCCGGACGGCGAATCGCTGTTGATCGAGGACCAGAAGGAAACATGGTGGCAGTTCAGCCCTGGCGGCAGCACCGCACGCATGAGCTTCAAAGGGCCCTGGGCCGCCGCGCTTGCGGCGGGAATGGGATACGTCTACATCGACGATGCCGGAGCGCTTCACCGCCAGGGGGCCGGCGGATCTGATGACGTGATCGCCACCGACGTGGCCGAGGCCGCCGTCGCCCCGAACGGCGTTCGCGTGGCGTTCATTCATGCCGTGACCGACCCCGACGCGATCTGGGGTTACGACGTCGGGCTGCGGGCGCGCTATCAGCTGGCGCTCGACTCAGCGCCGGTCAGTGCTCTGGCATGGGATCCCGGGGGCAAGCGGATCGCTTATCTCCGGCAAGACGTGTCCGGAATGAACCTTCGCCTGCGCAGCCTGACCGGGGCCGCCGCCACGACGACTCTGACCGGCGGTGACATCGTCGGCCGGCCGGCGTGGCTGCCTGACGCTACGCATCTCGTCTTCTCAGCCGCGATCTCGAGCACGAGCGCCACCGGCGTGCTGCACAAAGCGTTCGTCGTCAATGTGGCCTCGCCCTCTGCGGCGCTCAGCCCTACGTCAGGCCTGCCGTCAGATCCGACGATCGACGTGACGTCGCCGGTGTCCTCGCCGGATGGTCATCAGATCGCGTTTCTGAGCGGCGACCAGGTCTGGCTGATGAACGCCGACGGCACAAGGCCGACAGCCCTTACGAAGCAGGACCCGGCGTCCTTTCCCTATTCCTGCCGCGCGCTGGCATGGACGCGGAGCTGAGCCCGCTCGACGACGCCTTCGAAGAGCTCCTGCAGCCTGTCGGCAGTGCGCGTCCACGAGTAGCGCTGCGCGAGCAGCCGTCCTCTGCGGCCCATCTGCTGCGCGAGGTCGGGACTGTTGAGCAGGCGCCCGATCCGTTCCGCAAACGCAGCCGCGTCGTGACTATCGATCAGGTAACCGCTCACCTCATCGCGCACAACGGAGCGCAGACCCGCCACCCCTGAGCCCACGACCGGGCACCCACACGCCTGCGCCTCGAGTCCAACCAGGCCGAAAGATTCGCTGTATGAAGGCATCACACAGACATCCGCCGCCGAATAGAAGAACGGCAGCTCGTGGTGAGCGACCGAGCCCAGGAAGTCGACCCGCTCGCGCACTCCGACCGCTGACGCGACTGCCTTCAGGCGTTCCTTCTCGCTCTCGTCGCCGTCCGTGCTGTCCTCGCCGAGGATCAGCAGGCGGAGGTCATCATGCGCCCGGTCGCTGAGCAGCGCGAGGGCGCGAATCGCAACCTCGACACCCTTCAGGCGCTCGAGCCGGCCCACGAAGAGGAGCAGTCGACCGGCGCCGTATCCGATCTTGCGGCGAGCCTCGGCGCGGTCGATCGGCTGGAACATCGAGAGGTCGACGCCGGGCGGGACGACGAAGACTCGAGCCGGGTCGGCGCCGTATGCGTGGACCAGCTCGGCGCTCTCGTCGTTCGTCGACGTGACCAACAGGTCCGCCTGCCGAGCGATCTCGCCCTCCACGACGATGCGAAGCTCTGGTTCGGGGCGAGCGCCGTCGGCCAGCGTCCTGTTTTTGACCAGGCCGAGCGTGTGCGCCACGTGCGCCCAGCCGGCGGCCAGCTGCGGCCGGATGACGCATGCGACCTCGCCGGACAGCCAGTAGTGGGAGAAGACGAGGTCGTAGCTCACGCCTTCGCTTGCCGCGAACTCCAGGACGCCGTTCGCAAATGCGGGGACCTGGTCGAAGAGGGCGTATTTGTCGACGCCGGCACCGATGGGCAGATAGATGACCCGCGACAAAGCCGCCAGGGACTCGCTGTCGGGGTCGTCTGAGGACTGCCGCCGGGTGAACACGTCAGTCGCGATGCCACGGTCGCTGAACGCCGTGCAGATCTCGTGGACGTACACGTTCAAGCCGCCGTTGGCGTTGTTGCCCAGAGACGCGGTGGGCGAGGTATGCATGGAGATGACCGCGATCCGCGGTGCGGCGCGGCCGGTTACAGGTCCGGTTTCCTCAGCCACGGTACGCCGATCTCGAGTCAAGCCAGCGTCTGGAAACGCAGCAGAAGCCGGAGCCGGAGACCGGCGAGCAAGAACCCATAACTGCTAAAACCTACGACGCCCGCCCGTATTCCCGCCCAACGGCGGGAACGGGGCTAGATATGATTTGGCCTGAATGCGGGTGAGCAGAGGTCTCCTTCTGGCAGTCGGGATTCCAGCCTTCTTCATCCTGACGGCACTCTCCACGCTGGCCGACACCTCTCCCTCGCCGGGCAGCACGGCGAGCGGCGCGACGACGCTCCCAGGCGACCCACAGAAGGGCGCCACGCTGTACGCCCAGAACTGCGCCACGTGCCACGGCGCGAGCCTGGAGGGTGGCATCGGCGCAGTGCTCAATCCGATCGAGAAGCTGCCTGGGGTGGCGAACCCGCTCGACCCGACGTTCCTGATCGGGGTCATCACCAACGGGCGGTCGGACAATGGTCGAACGATGCCGGCGAAGGGCGGGAACAACTCGCTGACCGACCAGGACGTGAAGGATCTCGCCGCCTACATCATCCAGCAGAATCGAAATCCCGGAGGCGGCGCCCTGTCGCCGGGCGAGCTTGCAAAGCGCACGATCCTCTGGGTCTCCATCGCGATCATCGCGATGGGGTTCATCACCTACCTGCTGGCCACCTACAACATGCGCTGGATCGCGCGCCGCGCCGCAGCGCGACGCAAGTAACGGAAGCGGCGTCCGGCTCGACGCAGCACGCCCCGCCTCTTCGTCCGACACCGGCGGGGGGCTCGCCCCGGATCCTGATCCTCTTCAGCGACACCGGTGGTGGCCACCGTGCGGCGGCACGCGCCCTGACCGACGCGCTCAAGGCGCTCGATCCCACATGCGTGGTGACTGTCGCAGACCCGCTGATCGGCCAGGGGCCGGGCATCACTCGCCGGCTTGCGGCGCTGTATTCGCCGATGATCCGCCGCTCGCGAGCCGCTTGGGGGGCGCTGTATCACACAAGCAACACGCAGGCCACGTTCGCCGCGATCCGCGCCATCTTCGGGCCCGGGGTGCGGAAAGTCGTCCTACATCTGTTGCGGCAGCACGACCCTGACGTCGTTCTCTCGGTCCACCCGCTCCTCAACCATGTTGCGCATCAGGCGATCCGGCGCAGCGGACGCCCGCGAGCGCTGATGACGGTGATCACCGATCTCGTGGACTTCCACCGAGGGTGGACGTTCAGCCAGGCGGACCTGGTGATCGCGCCGACCGAGCGTGCGCGAAGGGTTGCTTTGCGTAGGCGCGTCCCCGCGGACCGCGTCAAGCTGCTGGGCCTGCCGGTCGACCTTCGCTTCCGTCCGCCCGCCCCAGGCGAGAAGCAAGCGCTCCGCCGCCGGTTCGGGCTCGACCAGGACCGGTTCACAGTCCTGGTGATGGGAGGGGCGGCGGGGGTCGGACATCTCGCGGCGCAGGTTCGTGAGCTGGCCCAGGAGCCGCACCCCTGGCAGCTCGCCGTCGTCTGTGGCCGAAACGAAAAGCTGCGGCGGCGGCTCTATGAGCTCGAGGTCTCCACTCCGATGCTCGTGTTCGGCTTCGTCGACTACATGCCGGAGCTGATGCGCGCGTGCGACCTGGTGGTCACCAAAGCGGGGCCGGGCGCGATCGCAGAGGCCCTGGCCACCGGCCTGCCACTCGTGATAACTGGATTCTTACCGGGCCAGGAGTCGCCGAACGTCGACTTCGTCGTCGAATCAGGCATAGGCGCGTTTGCGCCGAAAGAGTCAGAGTTGCTCGACGAGGTGCGTGTGTTGGCGGAAGGCGGACCGACATGGCGCGAGATGTCGCGCAAAGCCGATGAGCTCGCGCATCCTTATGCCTCATCAGACATTGCGCGCGAGTGCCTGTTGCTGGCCGCGCGCTACAGGGCGTCGGCGCAGGCGAGCCGGTAGGGGCATAACCGGCAGCGACGTCGCTCGGGTTTGGTTTCGAAGCGTCCCGCCCTGATCCCCTCGGCCACCTCGGTTCCCTCCGCCTCCGCGTTGCGCATGAGGTCGGCGACCTTCCCCACCTGCGCCGACTCGCCCGACGCCAGGTAGACGACTTCCAGCTCGACCGGTTCGAGCTTCATGGCTGAGGTCGCACCCAACGCGTAGAGGGCCACCTGCAGATCGCGGCGTCGGCGGGCGATGGGACGTCCGCTCTTGTAATCGATGATCCGCCACCCATCGGCGGTGCGGTCGATGCGGTCGATCACTCCGCGCAGGTTCCAGCCGTCGACCGTGAGGGCGAAAGGCTGCTCGAGGTATGCCGGCACCAGCTCGAACCCGCCGCCGGACCGATACGCCTCGAGCTCGGCCGCGCCGTTGCGCTTGAACGCGGGCGCCCGGCGCGGGTCGGGAAATGCCGTCTTGCTCCACACGTCGGTGTGGATGGACCTCAGTCTCGCCGCGCTGACCGGCTTGCCCGCTTGTCTCAGCTCGCCGGCCCTACGCAGCACCTCATGCAGGATCACGCCGTGCACAGCCTCGGCGCTCTGGATCGCTGGCAGCCGTTCGACGTGGCGATACCAGTACTGGCGCGGACAATCCTTGTAGGCGGTGATCGCGCTGTAGGAAAGATGGATCTCGCCCGTGTGCACGTCGACCACGGCCTGGGGCGGAGACACGGGCGCGGCCGCGACCTCCGTCTCGACCACGGTGCGGGGTCCCGCGGCGCGTACCTCGTCGAGGAAGCGCGACTCCCTCCATCGCCTTCCGCCTTCGTAGTGAGTGGCGCGCGTCAGGTAGAGGCGCCGTCGTGCACGCGTCATCGCCACGTACAGGAGGCGACGCTCCTCTGCCACGACGTCCTCGCGGCCGCGCACAAGCGGCTCCAGCACCGAGGCCGGCAGCTCGAACCGCGGCGAGCGGCCGGACTGGGGGAGCCGGCCCTCCACCAGCGATGGGACGAAGACAACATCGAACTCAAGACCCTTTGACTGATGGATCGTCATGACCTGGATCGCGTCAGTGGCGTCGACGGACGCCGGCTCCTCGTCTTCGCCGGAGAGAAGGACCAGGTCGAGGTGGCGCATGTAGGCATCGAGCGAGTGGTCGGGGGATGTCTCGCAGAACTCGGCGATGTTTTCGGCGAACCGGCTGACGTTGGCCGTGGTGTCCGGCCACGCCGCAAGATAATTGGACTGTTCCATCAGCTCGAAGAAGAGGTCACGCACGTCGACCTGCCGCGCCACCGCAGCGATCCGCTCGAGCAGCGGTTGCAGCGCGGCCGCCGCGGGCCGCGCCAGCGCGACGAGATCGCCCGGATCGCGAATCACGCGGAGCATCGCGATCATGTCCCTGATCTCGGGAAGGTCGTGGAATCCATGGCCGCCGATGACCACGTGAGGTAGTCCGTGAGCTGCAAATGCGGCCGCGATCGGTCGCGCGATCGCATTGGTTCGACACAGCACCGCGATTGAGGAAGGCCGTGTTCCGGCCTCCACGAGCTGCTCGGCTTCCTGCGCGATGGCGTCTGCCTCGGACGTGCCGTCCTCACAACTCCACAGCTGCACTGCCGCCCCGCCCTCCTCGGACCGGAGGTGCTTCGATAACCGGTCGCGGTTGTGCTCGATGAGCGTGCCGGCAGCGGAGACGATCCGCCGCGAGCTTCTCCGGTTGCGGCCCAAGGTGATGGTGCGCGCGGATGGAAAACTGACCAGGAATCGCTCGAGGCTGGCTCGGGAGGCGCCGCGAAAACGATAGATCGACTGGTCGTCATCGCCGACCACGAATGGATCGCATTCCCGCGCCACCAGCTCGACCAGCCGCTCCTGGGCCAGGTTCAGGTCCTGGTACTCATCGACCAAAACGTGCGGGAAGCGCGCCGCATAGCGCCGGCGCAGCGCGGGGTTCTTCTCCAAAAGCCGGACCGCGAGCACGAGCAGATCATCGAAGTCGAGGAACTGGTGCTTCCGGCAATCCCTCTCGTAAGCGCGGAAGAGCCTGATGCAAGCGCTCATGAGGTCGGCACGCTCCTTGTCATCCGTGGAGGCGGCCCAGGACTCGAGCCGCTCGAGCGGAACGAGCTCCTGTTTCATACGCTCGAGCATCTGGAGCGCCGGCGCGACCAGATCGTCAGGCCGCTCATCTCCCGTCAGCGCGGCGTCGCCGATGCCCCACATCAGCTCTCGGGCCAGGATCCAGCGATCCGCGCCCATCAGGATCCGAAAGCCTGGGGGCACCCCGATCGCGCCGCCGTCCTCCCGCAGCCAGGCAAGCGCGATTGAGTGGACGGTCCCCACCGCAGGCGCCTGCGTGTCGATCAGGTCTTCGATGCGCTCGCGCATCTCGCGTGCAGCGCGCTCGGTGAAGGTCATGACGAGGATCGAGGCAGGCGAGATGCCGGTCGCAACCAGGCGCCGGAACCGCTCCGCGATGACCGCCGTCTTGCCAGTGCCTGCCCCCGCCACCACGCGCACCGCTCCGGCACCCAGCGCCGCTGCCTGCTGCTGCTCCCGACCCAGATTCATGTGAGGGTTGGCCGGCCGATGCGGACGCGGAGCGTGCGCACCTTGCGGCCGAGGTCGGGACGGTTAAGCCGGGCCAGAATGGTCTCCGCGTCGAGCCGGAGCTGATGGGCGAGGGCCGGGCTGGATGTGGTTACCAGAAGCGTGCCGGAACGCAGCTCGACCTCGTCGCACAACCTGGCGACGTCGGGTCCCATGATGGTCCTGAAAGCGGCGGCCACCTGGGCGCCCATGAGGCGGGCTCCACCAGGCTGCCGGCGCACGATCTTGGGCAGGATATTGCCCAACTTATCCACAGGGTTGGATCCTGCCGTCGGTGACCGTCCAGACCATCGCCTTAGCGATCAGGTCGCGCGGAAACGGCCCTGCTTCGACCGATGTGATCACGACCTGGCCGCCGGCAGCCACCTCCGCCAGGAGGGCGCCCCGGCGGTCGCTGTCCAGCTCGGAGAGGACGTCGTCCAGCAAGAGCACCGGCCGCTCGCCGGTGCGCTTCTCGATCAGCCCGGCTTCGGCCAGCTTCAGGCTCACCACCGCCGTCCGCTGCTGACCCTGCGAGGCATAGGAACGGGCGTCCTGGCCGTCCAGGAGGACCAGGAGGTCGTCCCTGTGCGGACCGAGGCTGGTGGTGCCCCGACGCAGGTCCTCGGCCAATGAGTTATGCACAGCTTCCGCGTAATGTTGCGGAGGCGCCAAATATTGGATCTCGAGGCGCTCACCGGAGGCGATTTCGGCGTGGCACCTGGCTGCCTCAGGACCGAGCTCCGACACCGCCCTGGTCCTCGCCGCGACGATCTCCCCGCTGACCTGGACGAGCTCGTGATTCCAGGCCTCCAGCATGTCCTCGCCACCCTCGCCGGCGGCGATTCGTTTGAGCAGGCTGTTGCGCTGCTCCAGCACCCGGCGGAGATTCGCCAGGGCTCGGGCGTATCCCGGCTCGACCTGGACGAGCATCTGGTTCAAAAACCGGCGGCGAAGCTCGGGGCCTGCCTTCACCAACCCGAGGTCGTCCGGCCAGAAGAGCGCGGCCCTGAAGTTGCCCGGCAGGTCGAACGCCCGGCGCCGGATGCCGTCGACCTCGATCGTCCTCCGGGTCCGCTCGTCCTCGACGGCCAGCGTGATCGCGATCTCGCGGGTCGTGACGCCGGTCTCCACGTCGGCCTCGATCCTCGAGCCAGGCCCGGCCGGCCCGACGAGCTCGGACTCCCGGCGCGCCCTGGGCGACGACGACAATGCGAGCATCGCGACCGCTTCCAGCAGGTTGGTCTTGCCCTGGCCGTTGGCGCCGATGAACACGTTGACGCTGGGTCCTGGGGTCAGGTCCAGCTGGCCGTAGTTGCGGTGGTTTCTGAGCTGCAACCGACGGAGGCGCACTCCGTCAGGACATCGCCACCCGCACGGGCATGATCACGTACTGGTAGTGCTCCTTGCCCGGCGGTCGCATGAGCCCTGGGCTGAGAGGGCCGTCGAACAGCAGCTCGACCTCATTCTCTCCAATCACCCCCAGGGCGTCCAGGACGTAGCGGGCATTGAAAGCGATCTGGATATCGGAACCGTCGACCTCGGCGGTCATCTCAGCCTTGCTGTCGCCCACCTCGTTGGTGGTGGCCGAGAGGGTCAGCGCGCCGGCCTGCGCTTTGACCCGGATGACGTTGGCGCTGTCCCGGGCGAACAGCGACACCGCGCGCACCGTCTGGGTCAGCTCGCTGGTCGAGACCTTGACCTTGGTCGAGCTCTTGCTGGGGATAACCTGTGCGTAGTTTGGATACTTGCCGTCGATAAGCCTGGAGGTCAACTCCGAGCTGCCGGCGCGGAAGAATACCTGATTACGAGCCTTGGAGATGATCACCTCCACCTTGCCAGGCTCGCCCTTGAGTACCCTGGCGAGCTCCGCCAGCGCCCTGGCCGGCACGATGAGGCTCGCCTCCAGCTCCGAGGGCGCGGCCGCAGCCAGCTTGCGCACCGCGAGTCGGTGGCCGTCGGTCGCGGCTAGCGTCAGGTTGCCGCCCTGCACCATGACCAGCACGCCGGTGAGCACGGGTCTCGCCTCGTCCGTCGACGCGGCCATCTGCGTCTGCTCCACCGCGCCGACCAGGTCGTCGAGGGCAACTTCCAGCTTGTCGCCTTCGTCCGGCCGCGGCCCAGGCGGAAATTCCTCGGCCTCGATGCACTTGATATGCGTGTCGAATCGCGCGCAGCGCAGACCGAGCGACTGCGTGCTCGCGTCCAGCGTCATCTCGAGGTCGTCGTCGGGCAGCGTGCCGACGAAGTCGGTCAGCAAACGGGCGGGTGCGGTGGTCGAGCCTTCGACGGTGACCTCGGCGGGGACGACCTTGCGAATCCCGATCTCCAGGTTGGTGGCGGTCAGTGCCAGACCCTCGGAGGTGGTCTCGATGAGGATGTTGTTCAGGATCGGCAGCGTGGTCCGGCTCGAGATCGCTCGTGAAACGACCTGCAGAGCCTGACCAAGGACCGCCGGCCTACAGGTGACCTTCATTTGAGCTGTCATCACTTTGGCATTCACGAAAGTTGTCCCCCGTTGCTAAAGATTCTCTTAGTAGAAGGAATTCGTATCCGATAACAGTAAGCGCTGTGCGTACTGTGGATGTCCAGATCATTTACCGATCGAAATGATCTGTGCGTAAGGTCTGGGGAATCGACGTCCGGACCAGGGATCGCTGTTGATCCGCTGGGGAGGAAATGCCTGCCTGCGCTCCATCCAAGCCGCGTCCCAAGGCGATTCTCATAAAGTGTTGAAAGCTTCGTCATTGGACGTAGAGCTTCTCTCGGATCGCCTGCACTTCGTACCGGAGACGCTCGTCTTCCTTGAGCTCGTTGGCGATCTTCTCGATCGAGTGCAGCGCGGTGGTGTGGTCACGCCCGCCAAAGGCTTTGCCGATCGCGGGCAGTGACGATGGCGTCTCTTCTCGGACGAGATACATGGCGACCTGGCGTGGAAAAACGATGTGCTTGTCGCGCCGTTTCCCCTTCATATCGTCGAGCGTGACGTTGTAGTAGTCGGCGACGAGGGCCTGGATTCGCTCGACGTTGATGGGTTTTCGTGTGCCGGCCGGGATGATGTCAGAGAGAAGGCGCGCGGCCTCTTCTTCGTCGACCTGGCGCTGATGCACCGCGGCGAAGGCCTGCACGCGCGTGAGCGCTCCCTCGAGCTCGCGGATGTTGCGCTGGACCTTGTGGGCGATGAAATTGAGCACGTCTTCCGGGATGAGGCTGGTGTTGGCGCCGAGCTTGGAATGGAGAATGGCAAGGCGTGTCTCGAAGTCCGGGGGCTGTATGTCGGCGATGAGGCCCCACTCAAACCTCGAACGCAGTCGGTCCTCGAGGGTGGGGATCTCTTTGGGTGGGCGGTCCGACGAGATGACGATCTGCTTGTTGATCTCGTGCAGCGCATTGAAGGTGTGGAAGAACTCTTCCTTGGTGCGATCTTTGCCTGCGAGGAACTGCACGTCATCGATGAGAAGCACATCGACCGTGCGGTACTTATGCCTGAACTCCCCCATGCGGGCGGTGGCGATTGAGCTGATCACCTCGTTGGTGAACTGCTCGGAGGTGAGATAAACGACGCGCTTGCGGGGAAAACGCTCGTGCACTTCGTGGCCGATGGCGTGCATGAGGTGTGTCTTGCCCAGCCCCACTCCCCCATAGAGGAAAAGAGGGTTATAGCTGTCGCCGGGCGCTTCGGCGACTGCTTTCGCCGCGGCGTGTGCGAACTGCGAGTTATGACCGACGACGAATGATGAGAACCGAAAGCGCGCATTGAGCTCTGACGGCGCGACGGCCGCGACCTCTGCCACCTCGACTCCGTTGTCGTGTCCGTTCTCGGTGCGGTGATCGTCGTCATCGAACATCGCGTGCGCTGGTCGGTGGCCGGACGGGGCGATGACGAAATCTATGTCCACCTCGGAACCCGTGACGGCCTGCAGCGTCTCCTGGATGAGGCCCGAGAAACGATCTTCGAGCCAGTCCTTGGCGAGCTTGCTCGGCACGCCGATCCGGAAGGTGCCCCCGTCGGCCGAAACCACCGAGGTG
>Ga0209160_1000835_pt1 | contig 25664 bp, 24 predicted proteins | sample GraSoiAngelo_153_FD_186167 | JGI IMG/M metagenome (GOLD analysis project Ga0209160, IMG submission 186167) | Grasslands soil microbial communities from the Angelo Coastal Reserve, California, USA - 14_1009_12_40cm (SPAdes) (version 2) | ecosystem: Environmental > Terrestrial > Soil > Grasslands ...
CGTACTCGGGCGTATCAACCCAGCGGCCGTACGGGGAGAGCTGCTGGTCGAACGTGAGCTGATCCGGCGCGCGTGGGGGAGGCTCCGCCTGCGGCGGCGGGGACTCCTGTACGTCCTCGTCAGGCGGTGGTGGAGGCGGCTCGAAGGCCGCCTGCGCGGCGGCACTTCGGGAAACGCCCGCCGAGACAGCCATGAGGGCAACGAGCAGGGACGCGCGACCGGTCATCTTCATGGCCGTTGGATGTTGGCGGCGCACGGACATTCAAGCAAGCGGGGGGTGTACGGACGTTGTATATCCCGACTCGTGTTCACCGGTCTGATCGAAGACGTCGGAACCGTGACGGCCGTCGAACGTGTGCCCCAAGGTGCGCGCCTGTCGGTCCGGACGCGGCTGCCGGGACTCACCCACGGGTCCAGCATCGCCGTCGACGGGGTCTGCCTCACGGCGGTCGAGCTAGCCGGCGATCGCTTCACCGCCGACGTCAGCGGCGAAACACTGAGCAAGAGCACGCTGGGGCAGCGCAGAGCGGGCGACGGGGTGAACCTGGAGCGTCCCCTCGCCCTCGGCGCACGCCTCGGTGGCCATCTGGTCCTCGGCCACGTGGATGGGGTCGGTGAAATCGTCCGGCGCGAGGGGGTCGGCGAAGGAACGCTGATGGAGCTGCGGCTGCCGCCGGGGCTTGCCAGCCTCGTCGTCTCCAAGGGCTCCATCGCGCTCGACGGCATCTCGCTGACCGTCAATGTCGTGCTGGATCCCGACCGCATCTCGCTGTTCATCATTCCCGAGACGCTGCGCGCCACCACCTGGGGCATCAAAACAGCAGGCGCCCAGGTGAACGTCGAGGCGGACATCGTCGGCAAGTACGTCGCTCGCCTGATGCAGTTTCGCTGAAGGAGTAACGCAGTGGAGCACACCATCGCCCGCGTCGAGAGAGCGCTCGAAGAGCTGCGCAGGGGCCGCATGGTCATCCTCGTGGATGACGCAGACCGCGAGAACGAGGGTGATCTCGTCCTGGCGGCGCAGTTCGTCACCCCCGAGGCCATCAACTTCATGGCCAAGTACGCCCGTGGCCTGATCTGCCTCTCGCTGACCGAGAACCAGGTGAAGCAGCTCGGCCTCTCGATGATGGTGAGCGAGAACCAGAGCACGTACACCACCGCCTTCACTGTCAGCATCGAGTCGGCGAAGGGCGTCACCACGGGAATCAGCGCGCACGACCGGGCCACGACCATCCGCGCCGCGATCGATCCGGACGCCAAGCCCGAGGACGTGGTGCGCCCCGGACACGTCTTTCCCCTGCGGGCCCGCAAGGGCGGCGTGCTGGTGCGCGCCGGACAGACGGAGGGCAGCGTCGACCTCTGCCGGCTCGCCGGGCTGATTCCCGCCGGCGTGATCTGCGAGGTGATGAACGACGACGGCACGATGGCGCGCATGCCGGACCTGACGCGGTTCGCGCGGGAGCATGGGCTGCACATCCTCTCCGTCGCCGACGTCATCCAGTACCGGATGCACCGCGAGTCGCTGGTGCGGCGTGGAGCGGAAGCGCGCGTTCCCACCGAGTTCGGCGGGGACATGCGCTGCATCGCGTACGAGAACGACGTGGACAGCGCGCAGCACGTCGCATTCGTCAAGGGTTCCTGGGAACCGGACGAGCCGGTGCTGGTGCGCGTCCATTCCAAGTGCCTGACCGGCGATGTGTTCGGCAGCAGGCGCTGCGACTGCGGTCCGCAGCTCCACCGGGCCCTGCAGATGATCGACGAGGCGGGGAAGGGGGTGCTCGTCTACCTCGACCAGGAGGGGCGCGGCATCGGCCTGATCAACAAGCTCAAAGCGTACAACCTCCAGGACGAGGGCCACGACACCGTCGAAGCGAACGTCAAGCTCGGCTTCAAGGCCGACCTGCGGGACTACGGCATCGGCGCGCAGATCCTCCGTGACGTCGGCGTGCGCAAGCTGCGCCTGATGACCAACAATCCGAAGAAGATCGACGGCCTCAAGCGCCTGTACGACCTGGAGGTGGTCGAGCGGGTGCCCATCGAGGTCGGGGTGTCGCAGGAGAACGAGGGCTACCTTCAGGTGAAGCGGGACAAGATGGGGCACCTGCTTTCTTTGACGAAGAAGTAGGATGCGCGCCTCATGAGCAAGCAAATGCCGCCGGACCGTGAGCTGTCCGCGAAGGGGATGCGCATCGCCATCGTGGCGGCGCGTTGGAACCCGCAGATCGTCGACCAGCTGTTGCAGGGAGCGCAGAAAACGCTGGCGGCGCGGAATGCAGCCGACGTGAGCGTCTATCGCTGCCCGGGTGCCTTCGAGCTCGCGCCGCTTGCGGCGCGGGTGGCGCGCAAGGGCGGGATCGACGGAATCGTCGCGCTCGGCTGCCTGATCCGCGGCGGCACCGATCACTACCGGGTGCTCAGCGACGAGGTCACCCGGAGCCTCGGAGCGTTGGCGCTGGAATGCGGCACCAACCCGCGCCCGCTCGCCGTCGCTTTCGGGGTGCTCACCTGTGAGACGCCGGAGCAGGCGCAAGAGCGTGCCGACCCGCGCGGGATGGACAAGGGAGGAGAGGCGGCGCTCGCCTGCGTGGAACAGATCCACGCGCTGCGGGCGGCGGAGGCCGAATAGCCGCTGCCGCACGAAGTGCGGCTATCGTTTTGGGACTGCACAGGTTAGGAGATTCGCGATACGTGGGCTCGAGGACGAAAGCGCGAGAGTGTGCCTTGCAGGCCCTCTACCAGCTCGATCTCAGCGGAGGCGATCCGCGCGAGGCGCTGCGCGGGGTCCTCGCGCACTTCGAGGAGGCGGACGAGGCGACCGGGCGGTTCGCGGACGAGCTGGTCCGCGGGGTGCAATCGGAGAAACCGCAGATCGACGCGCTCATCCAGACCAGCAGCACGCACTGGAAGCTCGATCGGATGGCCCGCGTCGATCGCAACATCCTGCGGCTGGCCGTGTACGAGATCCTGCGACGCGCCGACGTTCCCATCCGGGTCACGCTCAACGAGGCGATCGAGCTGGGGAAGAAGTTCGGTTCCGAGGAGTCTTCCGCGTTCGTCAATGGAGTGCTCGATCGGATCGCCCACATGGACCTGCCCAACGCAACCCCCAAGCTGGACGACAAGCGCTGATGGATCTCACTTTCTTTCCCCTGACGCTGGATGCGATCGATCAGGCGGCGGCGGAGTCGCTCTGCCTGTTCGTCACTTCCGACGAGCGGCCGCTCACGGGCCTCGCCGGACTCGTCGACTGGCGGCTCACCGCGCGGCTCTCGCGCCTGGTGCGCGGCGGACAGCTGACGGGCGAGGCGGGCGAGGCGGTGCTCACCTCGCCGGGGCCGCGGCTCGCGTTCCGGAAGATGTTCCTGTTCGGGATCGGCCCCTCGGGCCAGACCGACGACCAGCTCCAAGGCCACGTCGCGGAAGCGCTGCGCAAGCTGGCACACGCCGGCGTGCGCGAGGCCGCCCTTCAGCTGCCGCCGCAGCTGTCGCCCGAGGTTGGCGTCCGTACGCTCATCGAGGAGCTACAGGGGTCGGGCCGCACGGTGGTGTTCGCGCACGAGCCGCAGAAGATGATCGCCGCGCTTTCGAAAGTCGCGCGCGGACAGGCGCGCGTCGAGCAGCGCACCGTGAAAGTGCAATCTCCGCCGCCGCCGGCGGCAGAGCCGGTGGCCACTGCGGTCGAGTCGGAGTCGCCGCGGCCGGGGAGGAAGCCGGTGCCGCCGCCACCGCAGAGGTATGTACCGGCGGAGCCCAAACAGAACGTGTTCAAGAAGAAGAAGAAGTGAGCCGCCGTCATTGCTGCGGGCGGATCTTCACGCTCACGTCGCGCCAGCGGGTTTCGGCGACCAACACACGGGCTGCCGAAGATTGAACGAGAAGCTCCCGGGGACCGGTCCAAATGACCTGGATGGGGACGAGGTCTTCGGCGACGAAGACGTCGGCGTGGGACTTCGGGGCGGACATCGACGAACGCAAGGCGACGTGGGTGGTGACGGAGGGGCCGCAGTGGAGCTCGAAGACGTCCGCTTCGGAGCGGTCGTCCGGCGAACGGGAGTGGGTGATGTCTCGCGATTCGCAGGGTACGGATTCGGGGGAGCGGCGCCAGAGGACGAGACTCGCGAGGCCGATCGCCAGCATCAGGGCAGACAGGCCGGCGACCAGCTTCAAGGCGTGAGTCGCTCCATCATCCGAGGGAACGGAATGGTCTCGCGCACGTGGTGCAGGCCGCAGATCCAGGCCACGGTCCGCTCCACGCCGAGACCGAATCCCGCGTGCGGCACGCTGCCGTACTTGCGCAGATCGAGGTACCACTCGAACGCGTCCAGCGGCAGTTTGTTCTTCTCGATCTCCGCCTTCAACGTCGCGTAGTCATCCTCGCGCTGTCCGCCGCCGACGATCTCCCCGTAGCCCTCCGGCGCGAGGACGTCGACGCCGAGCGCCACCTTGGGATCCTTCGGATCCTTCTTGAAGTAGAACGCCTTCATCTCCGCCGGATAGCGGTGCACCATCACCGGCCGATCGAACTGCTTGCAGAGGATGGTTTCCTCGTCCCCGCCGAGATCGTCACCCCACTTGATCGGATGGCCGGTCTTCTGAATATACTCAATGGCTTCCGTGTAGGTGATGCGCGGGAACGGCTTGCGCACGCGCCTGAGCGCCTCGACGTCCCGCTCGAGGATGGTCTTCAGCTCCTGCTCGTGGCTCGCCAACACCGTCCGCACGATCTCGACGATGAAGTCCTCGGCCAGGTCCATGTCGCCGTCGAGATCCATGTACGCGACCTCCGGCTCGACCATCCAGAACTCCGTCAGGTGCCGGCGGGTCTTGCTCTTCTCGGCACGGAAGGTCGGGCCGAAGACGTACGCCTTTCCGACGGCCATCGCCGCGGCCTCGCCATAGAGCTGTCCGGACTGGGTCAGGAACGCCTTGCCCAGATCGAAGTACGGCACCTCGAAGAGCGTGGAGGTGCCCTCGCACGCGGCGGGCGTGAGGATCGGTGCGTCCACCAGGGTGAACCCGCGCGCGTCGAAGTAATCGCGGATCGCCTTGATGATGCTGTGGCGCACCGCGAGGATCAGCCGCTGCCGCGACGAGCGCAGCCAGAGGTGCCGCTGCTCCTGCAGGAACCCGACGCCGTGCTCTTTCGGCTGGATGGGGTATCCCGGTTCGCCCTGCAGCACGCGAAAATCGGTGACGTGCAGCTCATAGCCGATCGGGCTGCGCGGATCCTTCGCGACCTTGCCTCGCACCTCCACCGAGGCCTCCTGCGGAGCCTTCTCGGCGGCGGCAAAGGCCGCTTCGGGGACCTCTTTCTTCGAGAGCACGCACTGGATCAGGCCGGTGCCGTCGCGGACCTGCAGAAAATGCAGCTTGCCGCTCGAGCGCTTGCCGTAGAGCCACCCCCGCAGGACCGCTTCGCGGCCGTCCTCGGCGGCGATGTCGCGGATGTACACCTGACGGTCCATGAAGGAGGGCGGATACTATTGCCAGCATCGGCGCGCGTCGAGTGCGACGCGCCGATGATCGGACGCTGTAACCGACCCTTTTGTCGCTCGACCCCCCGCGATCTGGCGCACCGCGCTAGAATGCGCCGCCTTCGCAAGGAGAACCTCAGGTGCAGGACCGGTACGACCCGAAGTCGATCGAGCCACGATGGCAGGATCACTGGGCAAAGAAGGACGTGTTCCGCGCCGGTACCCGGCCGGGCGCCCCGAAGAAGTACGTGCTCGCGATGCTGCCGTATCCGTCGGGCGAGATGCACATGGGCCACGCCCGCGTGTACTCGATCACCGACGTGCTCGCCCGCTATGCGCGCAAGCGCGGATTCGACGTTTTGCATCCTTTCGGTTGGGATGCCTTCGGGCTTCCTGCCGAGAATGCCGCCATCAAGGAGGGTGTCCACCCGGCGGAGCGCACTCCGCGCAACATCGCTTCCTTCAAGGAGGACGTGATCTCACTGGGCATCTCGGTGGATTGGTCGACCGAGATCACCACCTCCGATCCCGAGTACTACCGCTGGAACCAGTGGTTCTTCCTCCGCATGCTCGAGCGCGGCATCGCCTACCGGCGCCGCGCCAAGGTGAACTTCTGTCCGCACGACAATACCGTCCTCGCCAACGAGCAGGTCGTAGAGGGCCGCTGCTGGCGGTGCGGGACGCTGGTGATCGAGCGCGAGATTCCCGAGTGGGCGTTTCGCATCACCGCCTACGCGGACAAGCTACTGGAGGGCCTCAACCGCATCGACTGGCCGGAGCGCGTCGTCGCGATGCAGCGGAACTGGATCGGACGGTCGGACGGCCTGGAGATCGATTTCGCCGTCAAAGGGGCCCGCAAGAAGGCGTTCCGGGTCTTCACCACCCGCGCCGACACCATCTACGGCGCAACGTACGTGGCGGCGGCGCCCGATCACGCGCTCGTGACCGAGCTGGCCCCGGAATCGAAGAAAGCCGAGCTGGCGGCGTTCGCGGAGAAGATCCGGCGCGCCACCAAGGAACTTGGCGAAGGCGCGCAGGCCGCGGAGAAGGAAGGGATCGACACCGGCATCCGGGCGAAAAACCCGTTCACCGGGAAGGAGATCCCGGTGTGGGTCGCGAACTTCGTCCTCTCCGGATACGGCACGGGGGCAGTGATGGCGGTGCCGGCGCACGACCAGCGCGACCATGAATTCGCCGCCAAGTACGGGCTACCCATCGTCTCGACGGTACGTCCGGCCGACGACTCCGAGCTCCCGAAGGACCGGGCATACACGGACTACGGCATCCTGTTCGATTCCGGGGAGTTTTCCGGCATGCCCTCCGAGCAGGCGCGGCTCGCGATCGCCGCCGAAGCGCAGCGGCGTGGCATCGGGAAGCCCGCGGTCAATTACCACCTGCGCGACTGGGGGGTCTCGCGCCAGCGGTACTGGGGAACTCCGATCCCCATCATCTACTGCCCCGAGGACGATCCGGAGGGGAAGGGCATCCCGGTACCCGACTCGCAGCTCCCCGTCAGGCTGCCGGAGATCGACGTCAAGGAGGTCCTCACCGGCGAGGGTGAGCCGCCGCTCGCGAAGGTCGCATCCTGGGTGAATACGAGATGCCCGATCTGCGGCGGCCCGGCGCGCCGCGAGGCCGAGACCATGGACACGTTCGTGGACTCGAGCTGGTACTGGGCCCGGTACCTGGACCCCCACAATTCGCGCGAGCCGTTCTCCCGCGAGAAGGCCGATCGCTGGTTGCCCATCGACGTGTACGTCGGCGGCCCGGAGCATGCCGTTCTGCACCTGCTCTACTTCCGCTTCTGGACCAAGGTGATGCAGGAGCTGGGGCTCTGCGACATCGACGAGCCGGCCCAGAAACTCGTCACCCAAGGGATCGTCAAGGGGCGCGACGGCGAGAAGATGTCCAAGAGCAAGGGCAACGTCGTCTCTCCGCGAGAGATCATCGACGAGTTCGGCGCGGACACCGCCCGCTTGTTCATCCTCTTCGCCGCTCCAGCGGAGAAGGACGTGGACTGGTCCGACGAGCAGGTCCAAGGGCAGCACCGCTTCCTCAGCCGCGTCTGGCGACTGGTCCAGGCGAGCCTGCCGAAGATCGCCGGTGCCAAGGCGAACGGGGCCGTGGACGAGCTGCGCCGACGCACGCACAAGACGATCCTCCGGGTCACCCAACAGCTCGAGCGGCTCCAGTTCAATACGGCGATCTCCTCGCTGATGGAGCTGTCGAACGCGGCATCCGACTGGAGTGGCGACGCCGCCTCGTTGCGCGAGTGCCTGGAAATCCTCGTGCAGCTGCTCTCTCCGTTCGCGCCGCACATTGCCGAGGAGTTGTGGCGCGAGCTCGGGCGCAAGGAGGAATTGACCCTCCTGCACTGGCCGGATGCCGATCCGGCGCTGGTGGTCGAGGACGCGTACCAGATCGCCGTGCAGGTCAATGGCAAGCTGCGTGGCGAAGTACAAGTGGCGGCGAGCGCGGACGATGCCGAGATCCGCGAGACCGCGGCCAGGGACCCCAAGGTGGCAGGCTGGCTGCAGGGAAAGACGATCAAGAGGGTGGTGGTCATCCCCAAGCGGCTGGTGAACTTTGTCGTCGCGTAGTCTGCTGCTGCTCGCGATGCTCGGATGCGGCTACGCCCCGGTGCGCGGAAGAGCCCAGCCCGGGCTGCGCGTGGGGGCGGTCCGGAACGCGACCGCGCAGGCGGAGGCCGGGGGGATCTTCGCCGCCGAGCTCCGGCGGGAGCTCGCCGGCCGGGGCCGCCTGGCGCCGGACGGGTCGGGCGCGCCCGAGCTCGCCGCTGAGCTGCTCATGCTCCGCTCGTTGCCAAGCGGCGCGGGCGCGGAGGGCGGCGCCACCTCCTATCGGCTGGACGCGCAGCTGCGCGTGCACGCCGGGGACTACGCGGACACCGTCTCGGGCGGCGAAGACTTCCTGACGGGCGTGGACGTCCTGGGAACGGAAGCGAACCGCCGTGCCGCCCTGCGGCGGCTGGCGAGGGGGCTCGCCGTGGAGGCGATCGAGCGATACGAGGTCAGCGAGCGATTCGCGCGCTGACTTACTTGGCCGGGGGCGGCACCTGGGACGCCGCCTTCGTCAGACGGGAGATGCGGCGGGACGCCTGTGCCTTGTGGATCACGCCCTTGGAGGCGGCCTTGGCGATCTGGCGGACGGCCGACGCAAGCTCCTGCCTGGTCTTGTCCGGATCCCCCGCGGCAGCCGCCTCGCGGAGCTTCCGGACGCTGGTCCGCAGCGTCGACATCACGTGAGCATTGCGGATGCGGTGCTTCTGCGCTTGCCGGTTCTGCTTCTCTGCCGAACGGGTATTCGCCACGATGGCTCCAAACAAAGGATTAAAAATTGCTCGCGAAAGGGCGACCGCAGATAGCACCGGCAACCGAGGCTGTCAACGCAGGGCGGCAAAGGGAAATCTGGACGAGGGCCACAGGTTTTCCACTGCGCTGTCCGAACGCTTTTTCCCTGTATCCGTTTGTCACCGCTGGTTGGCCCACTGCTCGCGACTGGGTCGAACCACCCGTCGATTCAGGTACTTTTCCAGCTCGCGCCCTCCGGCATTTTTTCTTTTTGCAGGCTGGAAAAATGATCTTCCTTCTCGACCGAGGCTGAATCCACAGCTTGTCCACACCGGCGCCGGAAAATTGTGGGCAAGGGTCGGGAGGGTGCGTCAATCCCCCGACGCTTCGCGTCGCTTCGCCTCTTCCCAGAGCGCGTCCATCTCGGCGAGCGTCGAGTCGCGCGGCGACTTCCCGCGCTCAGCGAGGCTGCGCTCGATATGGTGGAAACGCGACTCGAATCGCCGCAGCGTCCCGCGCAGCGCTTCTTCCGGGTGGGTCTTCATCCACCTGCCGAGATTGGCCACCGCAAACAGCAGGTCGCCGAGCTCGTGCTCGACCCGCTCGCGCGAGCCGGCGTCCATCGCCGCGGTCAATTCGTCGAGCTCTTCGCGGACCTTGCCGAGCACCGCCTTCGCGTCGGGCCAATCGAAGCCGACCGCGCCCGCCTTTTCCGTCAGCCGCTCCGCGCGCACCAGGGCCGGCAAGGATACGGGAACGCCGCCGATCGCCGATCGCGGCGCCTGACCCTTCTGGGTGCGCTCCTCCGCCTTGATCCGTTCCCAGTTGCGGATCACTTCGCCGGATCCGGAGACGGCGACGTCGCCAAACACGTGCGGGTGGCGACGGATGAGCTTGTCGGAGATCACCTTACATACTTCGGCGAAGTCGAACTTCCCTTCCTCGCGCGCGATCCGGGCCTGGAACACCACCTGGAAGAGCAGATCGCCCAGCTCCTCCTTGTGGTGTGCGACGTCTCCCGCTTCGATGGCCTCGATCACCTCGTGCGCCTCCTCGAGCAGGTAGGGCGTCAGGGTGCGCAGCGTCTGCTCGCGATCCCACGGACAACCTCCGGGATCGCGGAGCCGATCCATGATCTCGAGCAGCCCCCGCATGGCCTTCTCGGGTTCGGACATGAGCGGCGGCATACCACATCCACGCCCCGGATTTCCGGACGGATTCCTTGCTGTGCCGAGCGCCGCCCGTCTAGGATGGCCGGGTGACTTCGAGGGGGTTTTTGCTGCGCGCGCGCATCGTACTGGGCGTCTGTGCCGCGGTGGCCCTCCTCGCATCCTTGCCGGTATTAGCCGAGGAAGTACCGGCCCCTCCGCTGCCGGTTGCCGCCGCGCCAGCCCCGGTCACTGCCGCGGTCATGCTGCCGGCCACCAACCGCGCGGTGCTGATGCCGGCCGGAAGGAGCCCCGACATCCAGGTGCACTGGGCGGCGCGCCGCGAGTTCGTCCGCGAGCGCGACGACCGGCGCGCGGACGACGAGGAGCAGCGGGTCCGGGCGCTCAAGGACGATCTTGCCATCGAGAACCTCTTCTCGGTGGGCTCGGCGCTCGTGCGAGAGGGCGAAATTGCCCTCGCCAAAGGCGCCTCCGCTGTGGCGATGCACAGATGCAAGCTCGCCGTCGAGCTGGCTCCGGCGCTTCCGGCGGCGCACGCCTGCCTCGCCCGCGCGCAGTTCGCGGAGAGCCCTACGTCGATCAACGCCGTCTTCGCGCAGCTCGGCGTCGCTGCGACTGCGGCGATGGCGGATCCGCGCATCTCTCGCGCCGTGCTCGCCAATCTGCTCGCCGCCCTGTTCGTGGGCGGCCTGGTGGCCGCGCTCGCCTTCATCGTCGTCCTGCTGCTGCGCCACGCGAACCTCTACGCGCACGATGTCCACCACCTGGTTCCCGGCGGCACGCGCGGATGGCAGGCGCGCATGCTGGCGGCGGTCCTGCTGCTCTCGCCCGTCTTGCTGCAGATGGGGCCCGTGCCGCTCCTGTTCACCTCGCTGATTGCCTGCGCGATCTACGCGAGCACGGCCGAAGTGGCCATTTCCCTCTCGCTCCTCGTCGGCCTGGCGCTGTCGCCCTGGGCCGCCGAGGAGATTGGACGGACCGCGGTGTTCTCCGGCCCCGCCGTCGACATATGGCTGGTCGAGCATGGCGAAGGAACGGGCCCCGAAATGGGCCGGCTGCAGAAGCGGTTCGAGTCCACCACTGAGCTGCCCGTCGCCTTCGCGCTCGCGCGCAAGGCGAAACGGGACGGCGACCTCGCCACAGCCGAGAGGCTCTACCTGCGCGGCATGCAGGTGCCGGGCTACAGCTCCGCCGGCCTGGCGGCCGTGCGCAACAATCTCGGCAACGTCTATCTCCTGCAGGGGGAGACGGCGAAGGCCATCGCGCAGTATCAGCAGGCGATCGATCTCAACGAGAGCCTGGCCGCGCCCCATTTCAACGTCAGCCGCGCGCTCGCCATGGGCGGCGTCGATACGCTGGAGAAGGTACAGGCCGAACAAGCCCGCGCCCTGCAACTGGACCGCGCCGGCGTCGAGGCGTTCACCGGCGGACAGCTGCAGGCGAACCGCAAGTCGAACAAGTTCGTCATGGACGTGCCGCTCGACAGTTCCCAGCTCGAGCCGCTGATCGAGGCGCAGGAGCGAGGCGCCGACGCCGTGAGCGACGAGGTCCGCGCCCACCTCGCGGGCAGCCTGCCGGCCGCGATGGGGACGGCGATGCCGATCCTCACGGCCGTCATGGTGCTGATGCTGCACCTCTTGCGCGACCGGATCCGCCCGAGCGGCCGCTGCGACCGCTGCGGTCGTGAGGTCTGCAAGCGCTGCGATCCCGACGCCCGCCCCGCCGAGGCGCTTTGCGCCCAGTGCGTGAACGTGTTCATCCGCCGCAGCGGCGTCGACGCTCAGGAGCGGGCCCGGAAGGAATTCGCCATCGCGGCGTACCATCGCCGCCGCCAACTGATGGCCCGGGCGCTGGCGGTGCTCTCGGGAGCGGGCCACGTGATGATGGGCTACACGGTCCGCGGCATCGCCTTCCTGCTGATGACGGCCTCGCTTCTCGCCAGCGTCGTGCTCTGGCGCGGCGTTGCGCGCGAGCCGCTCGCCATCCACGGCGGCGTCTCCTTCCTGCGGGTCGCCCTCACGGCGCTCCTGCTGCTCGGCGTCTACGCGCTCTGCCTCCGCGACCTGCTGGCGCGCCAGCGGACCGAGGAGGGCGGGTAGATGGCGCTGTCGGGGACCCTGAAGGACTTCGGCATCGCCGACATCCTGCAGCTCATCGGACACCAGACGAAGACCGGCCGCCTGACGCTGAAGACGGGCACCGACGAGGTGGAGGTCTTCTTCGTCGACGGCAACGTCGTGTTCGCGAGCGAGAAGGCGCGCGACTCGAGGGACCTGCTCGGCAGCCTCCTCCTCCGGGCCGAGCTGGTCAGCAAGGAACGGCTGGATGAAGCGCTGGCGATCCAGCAGCGCACCCTCAAACGGCTCGGCGACATCCTCGTCGAAAACGCCTCCGTCACGCACGCGCAGCTCGCGCAGATCATGCGCCTGCAGACCACGGAGACGCTCTACAAGCTCTTCTCCTGGAAGAACGGCTCCTACGAGTTCTCGCAGGAGACGGTGGACGGGTCGAAGAGCACGTTCGATCCCATCCGCTCGGAGAGCGTGCTGCTCGAGGGGTTCCGGCGGATGGACGAATGGCCGGCCTTGAAGCGCAACGTTCCCTGGACGGACGCGACCTTCGCGACCTCGAAAGAGCTGGACACCACAGGGCTGCAATCCATCGATGACGGCCTGGACGACGGGCACGGCGAAGACGGCCAGCCGGCCGGCCGTCACAAGCTCGTCTACAAGCTCGCCACGCTCGGCAAGAACGTGCAGCAGATCCTCGACATCTCGCGCCTCGGCGAATTCGAGGCCCTCAAGGCCTTGAACCAGCTGATCGAATGGGAGTACCTGCGGGCCGTTCCGGCCGGCCCCGTCAAGGTGCTGGCCGAGGGGATCCGCAAGGGCCGGCGCTTGACCATGTCCTGGGCGGGAGCGCTCGTCCGCCTGGCGATCACCCTGACGTGTTTCGGCGCCACGCTGCTGCTGGTCCGCTCGGTCGCGCCGGGCCTCGGCACCTCCCGGGCGGAGGGCCCGGCGCGGCGCGGAGTGATCGTGCGCCTGATCGCGCGGGACCAGGTGGCGCGGCTGGAGAGCGCGCTCGAGGTCTACCGGACGGAGCACGGCGAGTATCCGCCGGCGCTCCGTGCGCTACTCGAGGGCGAGCTCGTGAGCGAGCACGACCTGCGCTACCCGTGGAAAGAGCCCTATTACTATCGACGTACTGCTCAGGGGTTTGTTTTGTTGCCGCCGCTTGATTAGATCATTTCAGGCCCCGCAGGGCCGCGAGGTGGAATTGGCAGAACCTTCCGCGCGACTGGAGCTGCTGGACAACGATGGTGCAAGGACGCTCGCCGGCGGGCGGAGCGAGAACCTCAAGCTGATCGAGCAGAGGTTCGGGGTCCATATCGGACAACGCGGGAACGTCTTCCTCATCTCCGGTGAGCCGGCGAAGGTCGCGCTCGCCGAGAAACTGCTGGGAGGCCTGACCGAGTTGATCCAGCGCAAGTATCCGCTGGGGCTCGAGGACGTGGAGCAGGCGAGCAAGGTGCTGCTCTCGGACGCGAACGCGGACCTCAAGGACATCTTCCTCGACACCGTCTATGTCACGAACCGGAACCGTCCCGTCACGCCCAAGGGTTTCAACCAGAAGGCGTACATCGACGCGATCCGCAAGCACGACATCGTCTTCGGGATCGGGCCCGCCGGCACCGGCAAGACCTATCTGGCCATGGCGATGGCGGTGGCCGCGCTGGTCGAGCGGCGGGTGAAGCGGATCGTTCTCTGCCGCCCCGCGGTGGAGGCCGGGGAGAAGCTCGGCTTCCTTCCCGGCGATCTCGCGGAGAAGGTCAGCCCATACCTGCGCCCGCTGTACGATGCGCTGCACGACCTGATGGACATGGACCGCGCGCAGGACCTCATCGAGCGCGGCACGGTCGAGGTGGCTCCCCTGGCGTTCATGCGCGGCCGCACGCTGAACGACGCGTTCGTGATCCTCGACGAGGCGCAGAACACGACCACCGAGCAGATGAAGATGTTCCTCACCCGCCTGGGCTTCGGATCGAAGGCGGTGATCACCGGGGACCGGACCCAGGTGGATCTACCTTCCGGCAAGGCGTCGGGGATGATGGACGCCAGCCAGATCCTCAAGGACGTGGAGGGGATCCGCTTCTGCGAGTTCACCGACAAGGACGTCGTGCGGCATCCGCTGGTGCAGGAGGTCGTCCGCGCCTACGACGCGGCGCAGGCGCGGCGCGAGAGCGACCAGGCTGCGAAGAGGCCGGAGCAAGGTTAGAAGCTCCGCATGCTGCCGGCGTTGCTCCTGGTCGCCGCGGTCCACGGGCCGCTGACGTTCATCGAGGACGACCATCCGAAAGCGCTGGCTACGGCGCGCGCCGCGCAGAAACCGCTCTTCATCGATTTCTGGGCGACCTGGTGCCATTCCTGCCTGTCGATGCAGCGTTTCGTGCTCAGCGATGCCGGGATGAAGCCGATCGCCGACGCGCTGGTGTGGAGCTCGCTGGAGACGGAGCGCGAGACCAACAAGGCAGTGGTGGAGAAATACCCGGTGGACGCCTGGCCGACGTTCCTGATCGTCGACCCCGATACCGAGGCGGTGATCGGGCGTTTTCTCGGATCCGGCACCATCCAGGACATGCGGACCTTCGTGCAGGACGCCGTTCGCGCCTATCGCGAGAAGGGGAGGCCCGCGGATCCGGCCTGGGCGGCGCAGCGCGACGGCGATGCGGCGCGAAATCGCGGAGATCTCCAGGCGACGGCGGACGCTTACGGGCGAGCGGTGCAGCTCAGCGCACCCGACGAGCCGCAGCGTCCGGAGCGCCTCAATCTGTACATGTCCGCGCTCCTGTGGCTGAAGGACTTCCGCACCTGCGTGCGGACGGGCCTGGCGGAAGCCGGTCACACTCCCGACAGCGCATTGGGAGTCGACTTCCAGAGCTATGCGTTCGCCTGCGCCCGGGAGCTGCCCAAGGGCGATCCGGACGCCGCCCGCATGCATCAGCTGGCGATGGCGCGAGTGCAGGAGATCGTGGCGAAGCCGGACGCGCCGCTCGCCGCTGACGATCGAAGCGACGCGCTCGCCAACCTCGCGGAGATGCTCGACGTCGCAGGGAGGCACGCGGAAGCGGTGTCCGCGATGGACAATCGCGCGCGGGTGCTCGAGTCAGCAGCCGCCGCCGCGCCCGACGCGACGATAGCTTCCACCTTCGACGCCCACCGTGCCGAGACGTACTTGTATCTGAAGCAGGCGCGCAAGGCGGAGCAGCTGCTCGCCCGGCGCGAGAAGGAGATGCCCGGGGACTACAACCCGCCGGCGCGGCTCGCGCGCGTGCTCTTCGAAGAGAAGAAGCTGCCGCAGGCGGAGGCGGCGGTCGATCGGGCGCTGGCGAAGATGGACCGGGGCCAGAGGCGCGTCGGAATCCTCGCTCTGAAGGCGAAGATCCTCCAGGCCCAGGGCAAGAGCACCTCGGCGGTGCTGCGCGAGCAGCTCGAGGTGTTGCGCTCGCTGCCGAGGACCCAGCGCAAGCCGGCGCAGGAGGCCGAGCTCGAGACCGCGCTGCGGACGGCGAAGCGGTGAAACCTTTGAAGTGGCAGCCTTTGCTGGCATAGTGCCGCCCGGCATGCAGGCAAGCGCACCTTCCCTTACATCGCGCATCCTGCGCTTTCGCAGGGTGCGGCAGGCGCTGGCGCTCGCCCTGCTCATCGGCATCGCGGTGAGCGCCGCGTTCCTGCTCACGCCCTCCCGATTTACGCCGGCCATCCCCGGCGACGACGCGCTCGGCACGCTCTTCTCGGGGACGCTGAAGGCGAACCGCGATTACGACGTCCTGGATCCCGAGACCACCGCCGAGAAGCGCGACGAGGCCGCGCGATCGGTGTGGCCGGTGTACGACTTCGACGGCAGCGCCGCGGAGACCCTGCAGCGGCGCATCTCTGGGGCGTTCGCCCAGGGCCGCGAGGCGGTGGCGCAGTGGAAGCAGCAGAACCCGGCGAAGGCTGCACGCCTGCTGGCCGAACACCGGATCGATGCGGAAACGGCTCGTTTCCTCCTCTCGCATCGCGACGAATTCTGGAAGGCGCTGCAGGCGGTGATGGAGGACGACGACTATCTGGACCTGGCGCGGAGCGGGTTCGATCCCGCGGCGGAGCGGGCTGCCTTGCGTCTGGCCGACCTGGCGTCGTCCGGTTTCGTGGTCGAGGAGCGCGGACTGCTCGCCGCCGATCGCGAGCGCGGGATCATCGTCCGGACCGTCGGAGGGGGCGGAGCTCCCGAGCAAGCGATCCGCGACATCGACCGCATCCAGGATCTGACGAGCGCGCGGGAGAACGTCGAGCGCATGTCGGGAGCGCAGCTCGCGGACTTGCCCCCGCGCACGGCGCGGGCCGCCACCCAGCTGGTTCGCCGGGCGCTGCGGCCGAACCTCGCCTACGACGACGCCGAGACGCGCCGCCGGCAGGAGGCGAAGCGCACGCAAGTGAAGGACGTGCTGCTGCAAGTACGCAAGGGCGAGAAGATCATCGGCGACGGCGAGCAGGTGACCAAAACGCATCTCCTGGTCTTCCAGGCGCTGCGCGCCGCGGGGCGCGCCAGCGGGGCCGACCAGGTGCGCTGGGGAGGCGGACTGTTCGCCGCCTTGCTCTGCGCCGTGGTGTTCGAATTCGGCCGGCGGAACCTGCGCAAGTTCCGGCCGCGCAGCCGGGACGTGTTTCTCCTCGCCGTGATGATGGTGGCGCAGCTCTTCGTGGTGAAGGGCGCGCTCATGGGAGCCGATGCGCTGCACGACGTGATACGCGAACAACTGCCGGCGCCGTTCTCCGCATACGTCGCGCAGGCGCTGCCCGCCGCTGTCCCCTACGCGCTCGGTTCGTTGCTCGTGCGGTTCCTCCTCACCAGCGAGGCTGCACTGCTCTGGACGGCAGCTTTCGCCCCGCTCTGCGGGCTGCTCGCGGGTGGCTCGCTGCAGTTCGCGGCCGCGGCGCTGTTGGGCGGCGTCGTGGCAGCCGATCGCATCGGCCACGCCGGCCGCAAGGGCGCCGTCTTCCGCGCCGGTCTGATCACGGGTGTGGTCACCGCCGTCGTGCTCGCGACCTTCGCAATGTTCCAGGGACGCCTGTGGACCTGGGAGATGGCCGCGACCGTCCTTGGCAGCGTCCTCGGTGGCGCGTTGGTGCTGCCGCTGCTCGCCCTGCTGCTCTCGCCGCTGCTGGAGGCGATGTTCGGGTACGTCACCGACGTCGAGCTGCTCAAGCTTGCGAACTTCAACCACCCGGTGCTCAAGGACCTGATCGTGCAGGCGCCGGGCACGTATCATCACGGCATCCTGATCGGCCAGCTGGTCGACGCCGCGGCGCGCACCATCGGTGCGAACCCCCTGCTCGCGCGCGTCGGCGCGTACTACCACGACATCGGCAAGGGCAAGAACCCGCTGTACTTCGGCGAGAACCAGAAGGGCGAGAACCGGCACGACGGCCTGAGCGCGCAGATGAGCGCGGAGATCATCCGCCGGCACGTCGCCGAAGGAATGGAGCTGGCCCGCCAGGCGAAGTTGCCGCGCCAGGTGAGCGACTTCATCGCGCAGCACCACGGAACGCGAGCGATCGCGTACTTCTTCCATCGCGCAAAGGAAGAGGCCGAACGCACCGGAGGAGCCCCGCCGCGCGAAGAGGATTTCCGCTACGCGGGACCGAAGCCGCAGGCGCGCGAGGCGGCGCTGGTGATGATCGCGGACATGGTGGTAGCCACCTCGCGCAACCTGGCCGGTCCCACCCCCGAGAAGCTGCGCGCCCTGGCGGACCGCGCCATCCAGGCGGTGGTCGCGGAAGGACAGCTCGACGAGTGCGAGATCACCTTGCGCGACCTGGAGCAGACGGCCCGGAGCTTCGCGGAGTCGCTCGAGCGCATCTACCTCGCCCGAAGCGATGTCCCACCCGCTCCCCGCTTGCGCGTGCTCGAACCGGAGCTGAAGCGCGCGTAGAACACCGGAGCAGCCGCCAACCGGCCTTCGGCCGGCGCGGCTAGATCGCGAACGTGCGGCTCTCGCGCAATGTCGTCCTGCTGGGCACCGTCTCCCTGCTCGCGGACATCTCGAGCGACATGGTGATGCCGCTCTTGCCGGCATTCGTGGTCACGCTTGGGGCAGGTGCCGCCTACATCGGAGTCATCGAGGGCGCCGCGGAAGGCACCGCCGCGCTCTTCAAGTACGTTTCCGGCCGATGGGCAGACCGGGTGCGCAGGCTGCTCCCGCTCGCCGTCGCCGGGTATGCGCTTGCCGCGCTCGCGCGTCCGTTCCTCGCCGTCTCGCAGAGGCCATGGCAGGTGCTCGCGGTCCGCAACGTCGATCGGATCGGCAAGGGCATCCGCACCTCGCCGCGAGACAAGCTCCTGGCAGCGAGCGCGCCTCGCGAGCGCCTCGCCGAAGCGTACGCGTTCCACCGCGGCATGGACCACGCGGGTGCGGCCATCGGCCCCTTCGTCGCGGCGGGCCTCCTGCTCGTCTGGCCGGAGCAGATCCGGCGCGTCTTCCTGTTCGCGGCCATTCCCGGCGCCCTGGCGGTGCTGGCCCTGCTGGCGGTGCACGAGACCGCGCAGCTGACGCCGCGAGCAGAGGCGGGAGGGCAGGCGAAGGGGGGCGTGCCGAGGCGGCTGCTCGCGGCGATCGCTCTCTTCACACTGGGGAATTCGACCGACGCGCTGCTGCTCTTGCGCGCTGGAACCATCGGTGTGCCGACGGCGCAGCTACCGCTGTTGTGGGCTTCGCTCCATCTCGTGCGCGCGCTGCTCTCCTGGCCCATGGGGCGGATCGCGGACCGCCTCGGCCGGCAGCGTACGCTCATCTCCGGCTGGCTCTGGTATGCGCTCTGCTACGCCGGATTCGCCCTTGCGCGCGCGCCGGCACACGCCTGGGCGCTGTTCGCGGCCTACGGTCTCGTGGCTGCGTTGACCGAAGGCACCGAGCGCGCTCTGGTCGCGGACGCGGCTCCACCGGAGACGCGAGGTCGCGCGCTCGGCATCTACAACCTGGTGACCGGCGCCGGCCTGCTCGCAGCCTCGGTGCTCGCCGGGCAGGTCTGGGAGCATGTCTCGCCCGCCGCGGCGCTGCTGCTCGGCGCGGCGCTAGCATTCGCCGCCAGCGCGCTGCTCGCTCTGCGGCCGCACCCGGCCAGGCAGGCGCCCGCTGCTTAGCTGCGACCGGCAGCCGGTATGGCCAGTTTCCGTTCATGCGCGTGAAATTGGGCCGGGTCGTGCTGCTCGACTACATGGTCCGCGTCGGAAGCGGACAGGTGGTGGAGACGAGCGCGGGCAAATCGCCGATCGAGTACCTCCACGGGGCCGGGCAGATCCTTCCCGCACTCGAGCGCGCGCTGGAAGGCCTGCGCGAAGGAGAGCAGGCCGCTTTCAGCATCGCGGCGGAGGATGCCTACGGCGAGCGCAAGGAGGACAACGTCGTCTCCCTGCCGCGCGCGCTCTTCCCCGGCGAGGTGAAACTTGCGAAGGGAGTCTGCCTCTACGCGCGCGCGAGCGGCGGCCAGAGCTATCCCATCACCGTCAAGGAAGTGAAGCAGGACGTGGTGGTGATAGACCTCAACCACCCGCTGGCGGGGGAACGGCTTTTCTTCGAGGTGAACATCCGCGGCGTCCGGCCGGCGGGGAATCAGGAGATCTTCGCCGGGAAGGCGTCGGAAGTGGAAGTGGTCTAGGGATTACGGCCCCCGTCCCAGCCGATCCAGCCACCGCTCGACTTCGAGCGCCCGCCCCGGCGGCGCGTCCTTGCCGAGCGCCGTGAAGGCCGCGCGCGCAGAAGCGTCGTCCCCGACGTGCCAGGCGGCGATCCCACGCATGCGCAGAGCTTCCTGCACGAAGAGCGGGCCGGGCAGCTCGCGCCGCAGCGCGCTGGCGGCGAAGACCGCGCACTCCGGCCAGGCGCCGCGGTTCTGCATCTGCTTGGCGAGCAGGTACGCGGCGAGACCGTCGCGCGGGCGAGCCAGATCGAGGTCGCGCAGGTGCAGGAGGATCTCCGGCGCGTTGTTGTTCTCCGCGAGCAGCGGGCGCAGAGCGGCCCAGCTCTGGAGGTCGCGCACCGCCCGCAGCCGTACCGTGAGGCCGCGCTCCGCAGGCTCGGTCTGCGGGAGCGTCGCGGCCTCCTCGTAGCGGGCGAGCGCGCGCGAGGTGTCGCCCGCCTTCCACGCCGCGTCCCCCGAGTCCGTCAGGATCTGTGCCCGCAGCGGCGGCGACAGCTTGGGATGGTCGAGCGCCCTTGCTTCCGTCGTTTCCGCCGCAGCCGGATCCTTCGCCAACAGCTGTGCCCTGCGCAGAGAAGCGAGCAGGGCGGGATCGTCCGGCTCGAGCTTCGCGCAGCGGGCCCAGATCTCCGCTGCGCTGTGCGGATCGCGGGCCGCCTGCGCCAGCCGCTGCAGCGCCGCGACCTCGTGCACGCAGCGCTTGCGCACGATCGGGGGCGCAGAGTACCGCTGGGTCGCCAGCGCGACGGCCCGCTCCGGCTCGCGTAGCTGCTGGAGGAAGCGCAGGTACTCCGGGACCAGGCTTGGGAGATCGATCGACTCGGGCGACGCGTAGAGGCGGAAGAAAGCCGCGGGTCCGCGGGTCTCCCAGACGAACCGCAAGAATGAGCCGGCCGCGGTATACGCGCGCGGGCCCGACTCCGCGTAGAAGAAGCCGCGCCGGAAGAGCCGCCGCAAGTCCGGCAGCCGGTGCAGATCCTCGAGCGCGCGCGCTTCCTCGTGCAGCGTGAACTCTCCCGGCGGCCAGTCGGCCGCCACCGCCACCCCCTCGACGAGCGCCATCTTCGGGACCAGGCCGCCAGGAACGCCCCAGGGTCCGTCCGCCACCTGCGCGCCGATGGCGTGCACCAGCTCGTGTCTCAGGATCGGATGCGGCGCGGGGGCGTCGTTGGTGTGGATCTGCCGGAGCCATGGCTTGGTGAAGCTGGTCTCGGCCGCGCCGATCAGGATCCGTTTCTCCTCCGCCGAACGGTACAGGTAGATCTCGATGCGCGGACCGGGCGGAATCCCGAAGAACCGGGCCACCGCCCGGACCTCGTTCTCCGCATCGCGGGCGAGAAGCGCACGCTCCTCGTCTTTTTTTTCGCGCGGAAAGTGGAGCAGCAGGTGCTCCGTCTCCATGCGGCCGCCCAGCTCGGCATCCAGCTGCGATGCCGCCGCTTTCCAGTGCAGCTTCTCCGCCTGCAAGGACATCCACGCGGCGCCGACTCCACAGGCGAGCAGGGCGAGGATCCCCCGCCGCCGCGGGCGCGGCGGGCCGGCGATCAGCGCGATCCCGGCGCACGCCCCGGCGTAGAGGAGGGTGTCTCCGCGAAAGAGCCAGAGCGCGCGCGAAGTGCTGATCGCCTCGTCATAGATCGGGCCCGGGTACATGCCACCGAGGTGGTGGAAGACGAAGACTTGCGGACCGCGCACCACCGGCCAGAGGGCGATGGCGAGCGAGCCGGCGAACACCGCGGCATAAAGCCAGCCGGCCCGGCGAGGCGCAACGAAGCCGCAGGCGACTCCCAGCACGCATGCCAGCACCGCCGAGGGAACGGCGAGAGCGAGATACATGGCGAACCCGCCCAATGGGTCGCAGGCCGGCCTGTGGATCGCGTTGAGCAGGATCATCGCGAGCGGGATGGTCAACGCCCAGAGCGAAAACCAGAGGGCCCGCGAGAGGGCGCGGGTGGAGGAGTCCCGTTCCAAGCGGGCGGCGGCGATCCCGGGCGCGCCGCCGAACAAGCCAGCAGCCAGGGCCACCATCTCGCTCAGCTCGTATCCGAGATGGTCGGCGAGCGGGAGAAAGCAGGCGGCGAGCGACAACGTCGCGAGCAGCGCCAGGTAGAGCCGGGGACCGATCCTTGCTCCGACGCGGTCGCTGCTGTCAGACTGGTCCTCGATGTCGCCTCCGGAAGATCTGCGCCAGAGCCAGCGCGCGCCGGTACGGCTGCGCATCGACTACGAGCGCATGAACGCGTTCTTCGCCGACTATACGAGGAACATCTCCAAGGGTGGCACCTTCATCAAGACCTCGCGCCCGCTGGAGGTGGGCAGCCGGTGCCAGTTCTCGCTCTCGCTGCCGGCGCTGCCGGTCCCGCTGGTGCTCGACGGAGAGGTGATCTGGATCCTCGCTGCGGAGGAAGCGCAGCAGAGCGGTGCCGAGCCCGGGATGGGGATCCGGTTCGTGTTCGCCGACGAGGCCGGCCGCCGCGAGTTCGAGCGGGCGATCGAACGGATCATGGAAGAGAGCCTCGGGGCCGACGTCGTCCGGCGGCTGTTGCGGCGTTGAGCACGGGTCATTCCGATATGCCGATGAAGACTGCGCGGGTGCCCGGTCCCACCGCATGCACCGCCGCCTCGCCGGCGGCGACTTCGACGACGTACCGGGAGGACTTGCCCAGGGTGCGCGGGGTATCCGTCTGCGGGACCGCGTTCGCCACCACGCCGATCACCGCCCGGCCCTCGTCCAGGAAGATCATGTCCAGGGCGATGAGCGTGTTGTGCATCCAGAACGTGTGCTCCTCGCTGGCCGGGAACACGAAGATCATGCCGCGATCGGGCTCCAGCGACCGGCGGTACATGAGCCCGCGCGCCCGTGACGCTTCGTCGCCGGCGATCTCCACCTTCACCACCCATGGACCGCGCGCCGTGTCGAATCGCACGGCGCCTTGTGAAAGGGCAGGCGCGGCCTTCTCCGCAGCTTCGCTGTGGCAAGCGGCTGCGCAGAGCAGTCCCGTGACGATGCGGCGCATGCGCGCCAAGCTACCTCACTGTGAGCGGGCGCAGTACCAGCTCGAGCCGAGCTGGCCGAACAGCTGCTGGTAACGGTCCGGGGTCAGCCGCGCCTTCATGGCGGCCAGGTAGTCCGGGCTCAACGCGAGCTGCGCGCAAGCGAGTCCGGCGGGGCAGCTCGCTCCTTCGCCGCTGCAGGCCTGCGAGCAATAGCCGCTACTCGCCCCCTGCATGGCAAGGCAGGCGAAGCTCTCGCACTCGCTCGAGCCGAGGTAGAGGTACTGACGGCCCGGCAACGGCACGAGCTCCGCTCCGGCGCCGTTCTCTACGTGACAAGGCGCGCCCAGATCCGTGCGTGCGCAGGCGGCAGCGGCGAGAACTGTCAGGAGCACGACTGTCCGCAGGGCTGCCATGGCGAGGGAAAGTTGGTTCCCGGCCCTGCCGCCGCAAGGGGTTGCCCGCCTGGGGGGCGCCCCCCATGTTTGCCGCGCCATGCGTCCCTGGGTGCTGTGCGTCATCGCCTGCTCCGCAGCCGCCGCGCGCGCGCAGTCCGCCGATCCGGCGGACACGATCACGGCGGTGCAGAAGCGCCCGCTGCGGCAGGCGCAGCGGCTCGAGATCTCGCCCTACGGCGAGATGGGGATCGGCGATCCGTACCTGCAGCGGTGGGGAGCCGGGCTGCGCGCGATGTGGCACCTGCGCGAAGGACTCTCGGTGGGAGTGGATGCGAACGGCCTCGGCACCTGGGCGACGCAGGAACTGGTGATCGCGAAGCGGGAGCTGCACGCGCGCATCCTCGAGTCGCGGCAGCGCGCTTCCCTGGCCGGATTCGCGGCCATCGCCCCTCTGTACGGCAAGGTCGCCCTGCCCGGTGATGCGCTCGTCCATTTCGAGACGTTCCTCGACGCTGGGCTCGGCGGCGCCTGGACCGAGACCGATGCGACCCGTGGAGTCCGGCCGATGATCGCCGCCGGAATCGGGCAGCGGATCTCGCTGGGGGAAAGCGTCGCCATCACCGCGCGGGTAGGCGGCAACCTCTACGCGGAGCGCGTGATGGTGGACGGCTCCACGCAGACGAAAGCCATGGGGTTCTGGACGGTGAGGCTCGGTCTTTCCTTCTACCTGGGCGGTGGACCATGAAGGCGCTGGTCGCCGCCGCCCTGCTGGTCGCAGCGCAGGCGCGCGCGGCCGACGAGGCGCCGCCGGCGGAGGAGACCAAGGTGGCGCAGATCACTCCCGCCGCGCTGCCTCCGGTGGCTTCGGTTCCCAGGTACGGCGCGCCCGCATCGCTTCCGCCGGTGACGGCGCAGCTCTTCCGTCTCGGCGGCATGCTGGAAGTGCAGCCCATGTTCGCCTTCTCCATCGGCGACCCGTTCTGGAGGACGCTCGGCATGGGCGTGCGCGTCGAGCACCACTTCGACGAGCGCTGGTCCATCTCCGGCCACGCGATCGGTGGCGTTTCGCTCCTTGCCGCGCCGGTCGAGGTCTGCAGCGACTCCTGCAGCAACCCGGCGGAAGGAAAGTTGCGGTCGACACCGGGCAAGCTGCAGCTCGTGTCCGGCGTGCAGGTCGGTTGGGCGCCGGTCTACGGGAAGCTGTCCCTGATGGGCGAGCGCACGCTGCATTTCGACTTGTACGTCGCCGCCGGTCCCGAGCTGGTGCGCGAGCTGATCGCGCCGGACGCCGCATCGCCCCAAACAGGACGCTGGGCAGCCGGCGGGCGGGTCTCCATCGGCGAGCGGCTCTTCCTCACGAATCGCTTCATGATCCGGTTCGCCGCCAGCGAGCTGATCTATGCGGGCCGGGTCCGCGGGGTTTCCGAGATCGAGCGCAAGCTCATCATCGAGGGTGGAGTCGGCTGGCTTTTCGGCGGCGGGCGCTGACGGGGTTTGGGATGAGCCTGGTTCTCGCAATCCTGCTCGCGGCCGCCGATCCGGCGGCGGCGTACAAAGACCTCAATCGTGCCAACCTCGGCCCGACGGAGGCACGCACCCGCGTCGCCGGCATGGTGCAGGCGCTGAACGACCTCGCCATGCCGCGCACCGCGACCGTGTTGCTCGCCTCGCTGGCCTCCGATCCGGAGCAGTCGGAAGCGGTCCGCGCCGCTGCGCGCGCCGAGCTCGCCGCGCGCGCTGCAGCAGATCCCGCGCTAGCGCAACTCCTGCTCACGGAGCAGGCCGAGCATGGAAAGCTGCCTTCCGCCGTCGCCGTGGCGATCGCTCGCGATCACCTGGAGAGGGCGTTGCAGATTGCTCCGCCGGACGAGGACGCCGCTTTCGAGACGGAGCGCGGGGCCCCGGCGCTCGAACACGCGTCCTCGCCCGCGCACCCGCTCGACAAGGAGCTGGCGGCGGAGATGGGGCTGAGCGCGCCGGAGCCTGTCGTGACGCCGGCTCGGGAGCCACAGCGAAGTCTGCCTGCCCAGGCGCAGCGCGAGCTCGATCTCGCCCGGGCGCTGGCTGCTTCGGTTCCGCCTGGAGACGCGGCGGAAGGCGAGGCGCGCGAGGTGGCGGCGCTGGCGGCGCTGGCGGCAGGAGATCCCGCGCAGGCCACCAAGGAGTTCCTCGCCGTGGCGGCGCTTGCTCTTCCTCGCGGTGATGCAGCCGCGGCCGAGCGACGCGAGAAAGCGTACCTCCAGCTCGCGCGGCTCGCTTACCAACGGAGCGACGACGCACTGGCGACAACCCTCTACGACCGCGTGGGAAGAGGGGCGCCGCAGTGGCTCGACGCGCTGTTCGAGGCGAGCTGGGCGCATTTCCGCCGCGGCGAGGACGAGAGAGCGCTGGGAAACTTGCTCACGCTGCACGCGCCGTTCTTCCAGGAAAGGTTCTTCCCCGAGTCGTTCATCCTCAAGGCCCTGGTGCTCTACGAGAACTGCCGGTACGCGGACGCGCGGGCGGCGCTGGCCGACTTCCAGCGGCGCTACCAGCCGCTTCACGACGGTCTCGCACAGGCGCTCTCGCAAATTCC
>Ga0209160_1000838_pt1 | contig 25616 bp, 24 predicted proteins | sample GraSoiAngelo_153_FD_186167 | JGI IMG/M metagenome (GOLD analysis project Ga0209160, IMG submission 186167) | Grasslands soil microbial communities from the Angelo Coastal Reserve, California, USA - 14_1009_12_40cm (SPAdes) (version 2) | ecosystem: Environmental > Terrestrial > Soil > Grasslands ...
GACCGGCGAGGATCTGGCCGCCGTTCTTGAACCCGACGGTGAGATAGAGCTGGCGCATGTCGATCTGCGCCAATCCATCGTGCACCTGGCCGTTGTTCTGGATCTCCGGCGCGAAGCCGACGTGCACACCGAGATCGTAGTTGCCTTCACGGCCCTTGGCGTCGAACACCGCGAATCCCGGCAACAGCCCGGTGCGGATGTTGAAGTTCTTCTGCCCGCCGTTGGCGTCCGACGAATAGACGGCGAACGCGTTGATGTTGCCGCTGAACGTGAACCTCCAGCCGTTGGACATTTGCATCGTCAGGCCCTGAGCCTGTATGGCGCTCGGCAAGCCTACCGCTGCCGCCAACAGCCACAGCGTGAGTCGCTTCATAAGTCGCTTCCCTCCTGTCAGGGTTGACCTGTGGTGACTCACTGCTCGTGCCCTTTCAGACTCCCATCGATGTCCCGGAGCGCCGCGTACAGCGGCACCGGGAGGTGGTTCTGCCACCAGTAGAATTCGTCCAGCTGCGTCACGTACACCATGTGGCCGAACGGGAACCGCAGCCGGCCAGACCGCACCAGAGAATCCACGGCCTGGTGCACCGCCGTCGAGTCGGCCGCGCCTGCGGCCTGCGCGTCCGCCAGAGCGCCTCCCGCGAGGAAGCCGGCCACATAGGCCTGCTTCTCCCGCGGCAAGAACTGCGTCCACTCGCGCCCGTCGTACTGCACCCAGCGGCGTCCTTCCTGCGAGCCGGTCATGCGGCCCGCGGCGAAGGCCACAGCCGCTACGGCCAGGGCGATTCCCCAGCGGCGCATGCTCACCTCCCCGCGGGGGTGGCCCCCAGCTTGGGCAGGCGCGCGGAGCCCGAGACCACCAGCCGGATCCACATCCCGGCCGCCCCGTGCCCCGGAACACCGCAGTATATTAGGAAAGTCCCCTCCCGATTTGCAATAAACCGGAAGTCGTCCGTAGCCTCGGGTGGCAGTCCCTCTGCCAATTTGAGCGTAAAAGCCCGGTCAAAGGCTGGTGGTTGAGGCTGAAGGGGGATGGGGCGGACGTCCGCAATGACCTCGGCGGAGTGGGGCAACATACCGTCGTGGTTACGGAAGTGGACGGCGACCGTCCAGGCTTTGGGCACCGTCAGGGTCAGCCCGCCGTCGCGGAAACCGTTGAAGTTAAGGGCCCCGTTGAGCCCGGTGAGGCCGGCGATCAGCTCGAACTCGGCCGTCCGGGTCGCGGTATCGGCCTTGAGCCGGGCCGGATCCACCACAGGGACGGGGACCGTCTGGGCGGCGGCCCTGCCGGCGGCTCCCAGACTCGAGAGCGCCAGCAGGACCGCCGCCCGCCATGCCGCTTGCGGCGACTCCATCACATCGCCTTCGGCAGGCCGAAGACGAAGACCGCGTCCCCGAGCGGGAAGCCGAGCTGGAAGTTCCCACCCGCGGCGACGACGACGAACTCCTCGCCGTCCATCGAGAATATGCTGGGGGCCGAGTTGACGCCGGCGCCGCAATAGAACTGCCACAGCACCGCCCCCGTCTTGGCGTCGTACGCCTTGAACCAGCCGTTGCCCTCGCCGGTGAAGACCAGGCCACCGGCGGTCGCCGTGGCGCCGCCCATCATCGGCTGGTCGGTCTTCACCTGCCAGACTTTCTTTCCGGTGGCGAGGTCGATCGCCGTGACGTTGCCCCACTGAGCTTCGCCGGGGATCGCCACGAACGCGCTGCCCAGCCAGAGGCGGCCGCGCTCCCACGGCGCGTAGTGGGTCTTGTAGTGCATCGGCTGATGCAGGCCCACCGTGTACGCATAACTGAGCGTCGGATTGATGGTGATCGGCGACCACTCCTGACCACCGTTCGCGCCGGGAAGCATGCGCGTCCCCGAGTCAGAGGGCTGCGCGAACATATTCTCCTGCGGCACGAACGCCTCGGAGCGGCGGACTAGCTTGCCGGTCGCGGCGTCGAGGACGTAGACCCACCCGGTCTTCCCGGCCTCCACGACGACCTTCTTGCCGCCAAGCATCGCGATCACCGGGGGACTGACGACGTCGAGATCCCAGACGTCGTGGGGAACTTCCTGATAGCCCCACTTGAATTTGCCGGTGGTGGCGTCAATAGCGACGACCGACTCCGACCACAGGTTGTCGCCCGGACGAATCGAGCCGTCGAGGTCCGGGGACGGATTGCCGATACCGACGAACAACGTCTTGGTCTCGGCGTCATAGGCCGGGGTCATCCACATCGAGCCGCCGCCGTGCATCCAGGCATCGGCGTACTTGGCGGAGTCCGCCTTTTCCTTCACGATGTTGCGGTTGAGGTTGTCGCCCTCCCCCGTGGTGCGCGACCAGCGGCCCCACCAGCCGCCTTCCTGAGGCGAGGGGATCGTGTACCAGTTCCACATCTGGGCGCCGGTGGCGGCGTTGTAGGCGCGCACGAAGCCGCGGATGCCGTACTCGGCGCCCGAGGTGCCGATGATGACTTTGTCGTCGATCACCAGCGGCGCCATCGTCTCGGTGTACCCCTCGGCGGGGTCGCCGACCTGCGCCGCCCACTTCTCCTTGCCGGTCGCCTGGTCCAACGCCACGAGCTGGCCGTCGAGCGTGCCCAGATACAATGTTCCGCCGGCGATGGCGACGCCGCGGTTGTTGGGCCCGCAGCACGCGGTCGAGACGCCGGCGTTCTTGTGCGTGTAGCGCCACAGCGTTTTCTGCGTGTGCAGGTCGACCGCAATCACCTCGTTGTTCGGCACCGCGGGCGTCGTGATGTACATGATCCCGCCCACGACGACCGGTGTGGTCTCGAAGCTGCCCAGCTGCGGGGTCCCGGTCTGGAAGACCATCCGGGGCACGAGATTCCTGACGTTCGTCGTGTTAATCGTGGCGAGCGGCGAGAAGCGGTTGTTCCAATAGTTGTGGCCGTACATCAGCCAGTCCCCGCTCTGGGCCGCCTGGAGCAGCATATCGTTCGTGACGACGGTGTGCGGCGCCGTGCTCGCTGCGCCCGTGCCCGATCCTTGCCCCGCCAGGGGCGCGGCCATCAGGCACGCCAGCGCGACGGGACGCCACCATCCGGTCCACTGCCGCATAACACACCTCCCGTGAGATAGTGAAGCTGCCACTCATGTCGCCCGAGGGCCGCTAGCGCGCGGCGCCGAGGGCCAACCCGATGTAGAGACTCCGTCCCGGGGCCGGCTCGTAGGAGCGGCCGCCGGCGGCGTTGATGACCACGGACCCCACGTACAAGCGTCGAAACAGATTGTTGATCCCCACGAACGGGGCGAGTCGCATACCGCCGGCCGTGCCGTCCCACCCCAACCGCAGGTTCGTCGCCCACCAGGGCGTGGTTCGCACGCCGAGGGTGTCGTTGACGAAGTAGCCGGAAGAGTGCTGGGTCTCCACCTCCACCCACCCACCGCGCGCCAACGCCGGCTGGACATGCAGCTGGAGGCGTCCCGCGTAGCGCGGCACACCGGGGAGCGCGCGGCCGTGCAGGTCGAAGGTCGACACCGAGTAATCGCGGTAGCGGAAGTCGGACACGGTGTAGGTGCCCGCCACGCTCACACCTGGGATCAGCGCCGCCTCGGCGCCAAGCTCCACGCCGCGATGCTGCGCACTGCCGGCGTTCCGGAAGAAGCGCCGCTGTGGCGAGGTGGGAACCCCGTACGAGATCAACTCGTCGGTCACGTCGGCCTGGTATACCGCGGCGCTCCAGCTCATTCGCCCGTCCAGCGACCCGCGGGCGCCCACCTCGTAATTGAGCGCATGCTGCGGCTGCAGCGTGGGGTTAAAGCCCCCAGCGGTGTCGGGACGGTTCGTCAGCTCGGTCGTGGTGGGCGTCTCGAAACTCGACCCCACGCTCGCGTACACGGTGACCGCGTCCGAGGCGGCCACGGCCACTCCCAGCGAGCCGCTCAGGGCGGCCATGAGGCGTCGGCCGGAGTCATCGGGGTTGGCGACGGTGAACGGGGTCAGCCGGTCCTGCACCGTGAACCGTACCCAGTCGTAGCGCAGCCCCCCCGTCACCGTGACCTTGGGCGACAGCTCCAGCGCGCTCTGCACGAAAGGACCGATCTCCGTAACGTGCTCCAGCTGGTCGAGCTGGCGCGAAGTGTCGCGCTGTGCGGTGGCTCCCACGTAGTTGTAGTTGACGCGGTCGTCGGCCTGGCGCTGGACATCGAAGCCGGCGGTGAGCCGGTGCGCAAACCGCCCCAGGCGCACGGGCCGGGTCACGGTGAAGCGCGCCCCGTAGGCGATCCGGCTCAGGTCGATGTACGCGAAGGTCTGCGGGTTCTTGAGGCTGCGCGTCAAGCCGAACACGGTGACCGCGGTCTCGCCGCCGTCCGCGGTCGACCGGTGTATCGTGACCCCCAGCTGTCCCTGGGTTACGTCCTTCCCGGCGTCGCGCTGAAGATTGATTGCCGGCGCGGAGTCGCGGTTGGCGTGTAACTCGGCGAGGGTCAGGGCTCCGGGGTTGTCGGCCCGGGGATCGTCGCCCACGTCGGCGAGCGTGGACAGGGTCCAGCCGCTCACCGGGACCTGGAAGCGCGTGTTGAGGTTGCGCAGGTCCGCGCCGCTGTGGTCGCGCTCCCCCTCGTAGCCGAGGCGCGAGACGTTCACGAACCCGCTCCCGGTCCCCGCCCGGAACCGCGTCGTCGTCTGCCATTTGGACCAGGCCCGGCCGCTGTTGCGCTCGGCACGACCCGCGACCACCCGCACCGCCTCGTCGAGGCGCCCGGGCGCCGTGGGATCGGTCCAGATGCTGACCACGCCGCCCGAGGCGTTGCCGAACAGCGCCGAGGACGAGCCGCGCAGCACCTCGATGCGGTCCACGGCGGCCAGGTCGAGGTTGGTGAGCTGCCCCTGCCCGTCGGGGAGGGTCTGGGGAATGCCGTCGAGGAAGACCTTGATCCCCCGGACGGCGAAGGCGGCGCGACTCCCGAAGCCGCGGATCGAGATCCGCTGGTCGAGGGAGAAGTTGTAGCGGTTCGCCACGAAGACGCCCGGCACGTTGGACAGCGCTTCGTCGAGACCCCAGGTGGGTTTAGCGCCGCTGATCTGGGCCTTGTCCACCAGCTGAACGGCGTGCGGAGTCTTGGAGAGCGGGAGGGTGCTGCGTGTGGCGGAAACGGTGATCGGGGGCAGGACGAACTTCGGCGGCGTGGTGTCGGGCTCCTGGGCATAGGCCATGCCGGGCAACCAGGCCCACCACGCTGCCATCCCGATCAGCCAGCGAGACTTCATCGACACCTCTTCCTTCTAACCCCGCGCCAAAACGGAGTCAAGGTGTTTTATCGCGGGAGCTTGAACAACCGGTTCCAGCGGATCCGGAACGGGTCGCGGTCGACGCTGAAATAGATGAATAGCGGCCGCCCCTCCACGTGAGATCGCGGCAGGAAGCCCCAGACGCGGCTGTCGTAGGAGTCGTCGCGATTGTCCCCCATCACCCAGTAGTGGCCCGGCGGCACCACGATCGGCCCCCAGTCGTGCGTAGTCGGCTGATAGCGCTCGGGGCGGGGACCGATGTATTGGGGCAGCTGCCGCGCGCGGATGTCGGCGAGCTGGCGGGGGGTCTCGCCTCCGCCGCCGCCGAAGAGGTGCAGGGCGTAGGGCTCGTCGAGGCGCCTCCCGTTGCGGATCACCGTGTCGTGGATCATCTGCAGCGTGTCGCCGGGCTCGCCCATGACGCGCTTGACGATGTCGAGGTTCGGCGTCGAGTCCTCGACCGATCGGAAAATCACGATGCCGTCGCGATGCGGATCGGCATAACCGTTGATGTGCAGGAAGCGGAGACCGGTGAACGGGATCTCCAGCGCGCCGCCGTACGCCGCCTTGTTGACGAAGAGGAAGTCGCCGACGAGGAGCGTGTTCTCCATGCTCCCGGTGGGGATGCGAAACGCTTCGATCAGGTAGGAGCGCAGAATGATCCAGATGACCAGGGCGGTCGCGATGGCCTTCCCCCAGCTCACGGCCTCGTCGCGCCACGATTTCACCGCCGCCGGGTGGACCGGCGGGGGCGGCGGCACCGGTCCCGACTTCCTGGGCGGGGGGGGCGCGGTCACGGGCGCTCGACCCAGTCGGCCACGAAGACGTTGGTCTCGCCGGGCTTCGAGCCATGGCGGTTCGAGGCCCACACCAGCCGCGTGCCGTCGGGGGAGAACATGGGGAAGGCGTCGAACTCCGGGCTGGTGGTGACTTGCTCCAGCCCCGAGCCGTCGAGGTTCACGAGATACAGGTCGAAGTTCCGCGATCGCGGGTCGCGCCAGTTGGAGGCGAAGATGATGCGCCGCCCGTCGGGCGTGAACGCGGGAGCGAAACTCGCGCCGGGGAGATGCGTGACCTCGCGCTGATCCGAGCCGTCGGCGTTCATCACCCAGAGGTCCATCTGGAGCGGCCGCACGAGGTGGCGGGCCAGAAGGTCTCGGTAGCTCGCGCTGTCCGCCGCGGTGGCGGGGTGGGACGCGCGGTACACGATGAGCTTGCCGTCGGGCGAGAAGAACGGTCCGCCGTCATAGCCGAGGGTGTGGGTGAGCCGGCGCAGGCCGGTGCCGTCGGTGCGCATCGTGTAGATGTCGAGATCGCCGTCTCGCAGCGAGGTGAAGACGATCGTGCCGCCGTCGGGCGACAACGTGCCTTCCGCGTCGTAGCCCGGAGCGGTCGTGAGGCGGCGGGCGTGGGCGCCGTCGGCATCGGCGACGTAGATGTCGTAGTCGTGCAGGGCCCAGACGTAGCCCTGCGAGTAATCGGGGCGCGGCGGGCAGGCGGGAGCCGCGTGCTCAGTGCTGGAATAGAAGATGCGGCGGTCGTGATCGAAGAAATACCCGCAGGTGTTGCGCCCTTTGCCGCTCGAGACCGGATGCAGGTCCGAGCCATCGGCGTTCATGATGTAGATGTGATCGCAGCCACTGTCGCCGGGCTGGCGCTGCAGGATGAGGCGGCGGCCGTCGGCGGACCAATAGGCCTCGGCATTCTGGCCACCGAAGGTGAGCTGGCGGATGTTGCGCAGGTGGACTTCGCCGGAGTCGGGAGCGACGGCCTGGGCCTGGAGGGCGAGGGCGAGGTGCAGGGCGGCGAGCATGGGACCGGGAATCTAATGCGGAATGCGGAGTGTGGAATGCGGAATTGCAGTGGTCGGGTCATTCCGCAATCCGCATTCCGCATTCCGCATTAGATTTCTCGCTCATGCCGGATCCCAAGCCTCCGCGCCGCACCCATCAGCCGCTGCTCGACGCCCTCGGCACGCTGTGTACCGAAGGGAAACAGGCGGCCGACTACCTGTGGCAGGTCCCCGACGATGCGGCGGTGCGCGAAAAGATCCTGAAGACGCTCGACCAGATCGCGGTCGAGAGCCGGAAACAGGGTCGCCGCGAGATGCCCAAGATCGCCGAGGACCTCAAGGTCATCGCCCAGAAGACGCCCAGTCCCCAGCAGGTGGATCTGCTCGTCAACGGGTTCGACCGGCTGATCCAGCTGTGGCAGGCGGCCAAGTCCGGGCTGCTATGACCGACGTCGTGACCGATCGCGACATCGCCCTGGAACAGCTCTGCATCAACACCGTCCGCGCGCTCGCGATGGACGCCGTGCAGCGGGCAGAATCGGGGCATCCCGGCACGGCGATGGCGCTGGCGCCGCTGGCGTGGGTGCTGTGGCAGCGGCACCTGCGCCACAACCCGGCGAACCCCGAGTGGCTCGACCGCGACCGCTTCGTATTGTCGTGCGGTCACGCCTGCATGCTGCTGTACAGCGTGCTCTACCTCACGGGGTACGACCTCCCCCTCGAAGAGATCAAGCGGTTCCGGCAGTGGGGCTCGCGCACGCCGGGACACTCCGAATACGGACACACGCCCGGCGTCGAGGCGACCACGGGACCGCTGGGCCAAGGCGTGGGCAACGCGGTCGGCATGGCAATCGCCGAAGCGCAGCTCGCCACGCTGTTCAACCGGCCCGGCCACGATGTCATCAATCACCACACCTACTTCATCTGCTCCGACGGCGATCTGATGGAAGGGGTCTCCCACGAAGCGGCATCGATCGCCGGGCACCTGAAGCTGGGCAAGCTCATCGGCATCTACGACGACAATCACATCACGATCGACGGCGACACCGCGCTGACGTTCTCCGACGACACCGCGAAACGCTTCGAAGCCTACGGCTGGCACGTGCAGCGCGTGGCCGACGGCAACGATCTCGCAGCTCTGGACGCGGCGACCCGCACCGCGAAGCGCGTCGCCGACAAGCCGTCGCTCGTCGTCGTGCGCACGCACATCGCGTTCGGCAGTCCTAACCGCCAGGACACCGCCAAGGCGCACGGCGAGCCGCTGGGCGTCGAGGAGGTCAAGCTCACTAAACAGAACCTCGGCTGGCCGTCCCTCGAGCCGTTCCACGTGCCCGAGGAGGCGCTGGCGCGCTGGCGGGCCGCCGGCACGCGCGGCGCCCGCCTGGAACAGGAGTGGAACGGACGTTACGCCGCGTACCGGCAGGCGCACCCCGACCTCGCGGCCGAGCTCGAGCGGCGCCTCCAGGGCCGCCTGGCGGAGGGGTGGGACGCGCAGCTCCCCGCCTTCGGCCCCGCGGATGCTCAGGCGACGCGCGCGGCGTCGGGGAAGACGATCAACGCCATCGCGCCGAAACTGCCCGAGCTGATCGGCGGATCGGGAGACCTGACCGGCTCGAACAACACGGAGATCAAGGGTGGTGGGGTGTTCACCGCCACGAATCGCGCCGGACGAAACTTCCACTTCGGCGTGCGCGAGCACGGCATGGGCGCAGTGCTCAACGGCATCGCCTACCACCGCGGCTTCGTTCCCTTCGGCGCGACGTTCCTGATCTTCTCCGACTACATGCGGCCCGCGATCCGGCTGGCCGCGCTGGCGCGGCTCAAGGTCATCTACGTCTTCACGCACGATTCGATCGGGCTGGGCGAGGACGGCCCCACCCACCAGCCGATCGAGCATCTGTCGGCGCTGCGGGCGATGCCCAACATGACGGTGATCCGTCCGTCGGATGCGACCGAAGTGGTCGAGGCGTGGCGCGCGGCGATGCTGCACGCGGCGGGGCCCGTCGCGCTGGTGCTCACGCGCCAGAAGGTCCCGGTCGTGGACCGCAGCCGCTACGCGCCGGCGAACGGCCTGCGCCTGGGCGGCTACGTGCTGGCGGACGCGGCCGGCGGCACGCCGCGGGTAATTCTCATGGCGACCGGCTCGGAGGTGGAGTTGATCCTGGCCGCGCACGAGCAGCTCACCGCGGCGGGGGTCGCCACGCGGGCGGTGAGCATGCCCTGCCTCGAGTTCTTCGCCGCGCAGCCGCAGCCGTATCGCGACGCCGTGCTGCCGCCGAGCGTGCCGCTCCGGATCGCGGTGGAAGCCGCGGCGCCGCAGGCATGGTACCGCTGGGTGGGAGACCGGGGCGTGGTGCTGGGGATCGAGCGGTTCGGCGCGTCGGCGCCGTACCAGCGGATCTACCAGGAGCTGGGGCTGACGGTGGAGCGGATCGTGGCGGAAGCGAAACGGCTGGTGTAGGATCGGACCGTGAACCGTCCCGTCCTGCTGTCACTCACTCTTCTCGCGGCCTGCGGGCCCTCCGCGACGCGCCGGCGCGCGGACGTCCTGGAGTGCAGCAGGGTCCACGAGCAAGCGCAGCTCATCGCATTGTGCCTGATGAGCGACCACAAGTGGCCGGAGGCCGAGGCCAACGCGGCCGGGCGCGCCCGCGAGGGCGAACTCATCAGCATCCGGGCCGCACACGAGGACTCGCTCTGGAGCGGCGCCGCCCAGCGGCACCGACAGGAAATCCGGCAGTGCCCGGGACGGTGGAGGGACATGGCGGCGTGCCTCGACGCGGCCGGATGGCCGGAGGCGCGCGCCCAGCGCGCTGCGGACTCCGCCTGGGTAGCCGACTCCGTCGAACACCGGCACCAGATCCGCTCCTGCCTGGCGCGCGAGCGCACCGCCAACATCGCCGCCTGCCTGCAGCTGTACTACGGCTGGTCGCCGGAGCGGGGACTCAGGGCCAACGACTCGGTGAGGGCGGCACAGGGAAGGTGAGTCGCCGCAGCACCACCTGCGCCGCCTCCCTTCCCGACTTCACGCACGCCGATACCCCCGTTCCATCCACGCCCGCCCCGGCGATCGCCAGCGGCGGCAATCGTTCCAGCCGTTGCCGCACCTCCGCGACGCGGGCGGCGTGCCCGCGCGGGTAGCGCGGGATCCCCCGGCTCCAGAAAAACGTCCGCGCCCATAGCGGCTCGCCGGTCAGCGCCAGCACGCCCCGCAGCTCCTGATGCGCGACGATAGCCGGCTCCCCCTCGACCGGCGCCAGGAACGCGCGCAGCAACACGTGGCCGGCGGGGGCGCGACCCGGGAACTTGCGAGACGCGAACGTCACCGCGCGGATCACGCCGTCAGCTTCCGGCGGCGTGACATAGCCCGTCCCCTCGAGCCCGCGACCGATCTGGGACTCCTGATAGGCGAGCGACACGCTGAGGCTGGGGAAGTAGGCGACCTCGGCGAGGTCGCGCGCTCCGGAGACGCCGGCGGCCTCGAGTAAGCGCGCCGCCGAGTAGACCGGCAGGGCCAGCACGACCGCGTCGGCGTCGATGACCATGCCGCCGGTCACGGCGAGCCGCCACGTCCCGCCGGCCTGCACGATACCGGTGACGCCGAGCGGCATCTTGATCCGTCCGCCGAGCGGCGCCGCGAGCGCGTCGGTCAACTCGCCCATGCCGCCGGCGAAGCTCGCGAACCCGGCTTTCACGTCTTCCAGTCGCGCCTCAATACCGAGCAGCGCGGCCGCGCGGCCCTCCTCCAGTCGCTCGAAGGTGCTGCCGGTCCACAGGAGCGAGCCGCGCGCCACCTGGCGGACGATGTGGCCCGCAATGCCCAGCTCCTGCGCGAGCGGGGGGATGTGCGGCTCGGCGGCGAGCCAGCCGTCGGGACCGCCTTCCGCGACGAAGCCGCCCTCCCGCTCGGTGACGACGACGCCACCGGGGCGCCGTTCACTCTCCAGGACCGTGACGTCGGCTCCGGCCCGCGAGAGCTCCCACGCGGCAGCGAGCCCCGCGACGCCGGCGCCGATGACGGCGACGGTCATCCGAGCCACCCGCGTTCGCGGGCGGCGCGGCGGACGAGGTCCGCCAGCGCGCCGATGAGCGCGGGGTCGTCATTCAACGAGCGCGGGCGCTCGAGTCGCAGCCCCAGCCGCCGCGCCAGCGCCTGGTACTCCACGTCCACGTCGTACAGCACTTCGACATGGTCGCAGACGAACCCGATCGGGGCGAGGATGACGTCCCGGTGCCCCTGCGCCGCCAGTCGCTCGAGCACGGTCCCGGCGTCCGGCTCGAGCCACGGCTCGGGGAGATGCCCCGCGCTCTGCCACGCGAGGTCCCACTGGCCGGGGCGCAGCCGCAGCCGCGCCGCCAGCGCCTGAGCGGTCCGACGCAGCTCGTCGGGATATGGGTCGCCGGTCTCCAGGATCTTCCGCGGGAGGCTGTGCGCCGTAAAGATCACCTGCACCTCCAGGGGGGCCGGGAACCGCTGCAACACCTGGGCGAGGTGCTCATGCAGGGCTTCGAGGTACTGCGGGTGCTCGCCCCAGCTCCGCACCAGCGCGAGCTCGAGCCGCCCGCCAGCGGCCTCGATCAGCCGCTTCTCGTAGGCGCCGACCGACAGCGTCGAGTAGTGGGGGGCCATCGCGACGGCGACGACGCGCCGATGGCCGTCGCTCACAATGCGCTCCACCGTGTCCTTGATGAACGGCTGCCAGTGTCGCATGCCGACGTACACCGGAAGCCGCAGCGCCTCGGCGAGGGCCGCGGCCTGCGCGGCGGTCCACCGCCGCAGCGGCGAGCCGCCGCCGATCTGCGCGTAATGGCCGCGGATCTCGGCCACCAGCTCCGGACTCGTCGGGCGGCCGCCACGGACGTCGAGCAGGTAGGGCTCGACGTCGTCCAGCGTCTCCGGCCCGCCGTAGGCCATCAGGATGACCGCGTACGGCTCAGCCGCCATGGACCTGCTCCACCACGAAGGCGAGGGCGTCGGGTGAGGTCTCGGGGACGACGCCGTGGCCGAGGTTGAAGACGTGCCCCGTGCGGCCGCCCGCGCGATCGAGCACCTCGCGCACCTGGCGACGCAAGGCCTCGCGCGGCGCGAGCAGGGCGGCGGGATCGAGGTTCCCCTGGATCCCCTGACCGTTGCGCAGCCGACCCCAGGCGGCGTCCAGGGGGACGCGCCAGTCGACGCCGACGACGTCTCCGCCCGCCCCCGCGAAGTCCTCGAGGAAGGGGCCTGTCCCTGTGCCGAAGTGGATGACCGGGACGTCCGCTGCGGCGGCGAGCGACAGCGCTTTGCGGCTGTGGGGCAGCACGTACCTGCGGTAGTCCGCCGGCGACAGACACCCCACCCAGCTGTCGAACAGCTGCAGGGCCCGCGCGCCGCCGCGCGCCTGCGCGGCGAGATACCGGCCCGTGAAATCGGCGAACCGATCCAACAGCAGGTGCCAGGCCTCGGGCGTCTGGTACATGAAGGTCTTGGTGCGGGTGAAGGTCTTCGATGCGCCCCCTTCGATCGCGTAGCTGGCGAGCGTGAACGGCGCGCCCGCGAAGCCGACGAGCGGGACGTGCGGGGGCAGCTCCCGAGCGACGAGTCGCGCGGCCTCGAGGACATACCCGAGGCTCTCTTCGGGCTCCAGGATCGGGAGCGCGCGCACGGCGGCCGCGTCCCGGATGGGGCGGGCGATCCGCGGCCCCTCGCCGGCCGCGAACGACAGGCCCAGCCCCAGCGGCTCGAACGGCAGCAGGATGTCGGCGAACAGGATGGCGGCGTCGACGGCGAAGCGGCGGATGGGCTGCAGCGTGACCTGCGCGGCGAGGTCGGGCGTGTGGCACAGCTCGAGCAGCGAGTGCTTGTCGCGCAGCGCGCGGTATTCGGGGAGGTAGCGGCCGGCCTGACGCATGAACCAGACCGGGGTGGCGTCCACCGGTTGGCCGCGGCAAGCTTTCAGGAACCGGGGGAGCTCAGCGGGCAACCGTGGGCTCGCGCGCCTCGGCGGGGGCGATGAGAATCGTGCCCCCCTCCAGCTTCACCCGGTAGGTCGGCACCGGGAGGACTGGCGGGCCGGACAGCACCTGCCCGGTCTCGAGCGAGAAGACGCCGGCGTGCCAGGGGCACGTGACCGCGCAGCGCCCGGGATCGACCGCGCCCTCCGACAAACTCGCGCGCGCGTGGGTGCAGCGGTTGGCGATGGCGTACACCGTGCCGCCGACGTTGAACAGCGCGACCGCGTCATTCGCGGCGTACACCCGCTTGCTCGCGCCCGCCGGCAGCTCCGCAAGCGTCGCGACGGGAGTGAAGCCGTCGTCGCGCACGGGGCGTCGCGGCTCCGCGCGGGACGCCCCCGCCCCGCCGAGCGTATCCAGCAGCTCCCAGAGGCCCATCTGCACGCAGGTGAAGGTGGGCGTGTCGCGCAGCGTGTAGGCGGACGCCTCACTCTCGCGCAGCTCCATCACGAGATCGAGGAACTCGGCCGGCTGGTCGCCCTCGAAGGCCACGACGAATTCCTGATCGTCGAGCCCGTACGAATAGGTGGTGTTCAGGCGGATGGTCGGATACTTGCGTCCCACGCGCACGTGCTCGTCCATCATGCGTTGGCGCTCCGTCTTGGGCAGCGCGTACCAGCTGCGCGTCTTGATGAACGGATACACGAACAGGTATTTCGCCGCGCTGGGGCGGATGACGAGCCGCTGATCGTGCGCCGGGTCTTGCGGGAACTCGTAGATCGAGCGCCGCGTCATGGCGAGGTAGCTGTAGGGGATGGAGAGGTAGGCGCCGAGGTCGGTGCGGTTCAGCGCCGTCTGCAACTCGACCAACGCGTCGAGGTCCTCCGCGACCTGCCACAGCAGCACGTCGCAGTCGCCGCGGATGCCGACCAGCCCGTAGGGCCGGAGCAGTAGCCGCCCGTGGAAGCGCTCGATCGTCTCGGCGAACTCGACTTTCCCCGCGGCTTGGCGCTCCGGAGGCAAGCGGCGCCATGCGGGGTCGAGCTTGTAGAACGCGTAACGGACGACTTGGCGGTGTTCGGGCGAAGCGGCGGTCATTTCGAATCAATGTAACGAGAAACGTGGAATGCGGAATTCGGAATGCGGAGTCGACGCTTGCAGTTTCATTCCGCATTCCGCAATCCGCATTCAGCCACCGCTCCACACACCCCGCTCCCTCGTGTGCCGCTCCTTCCAATACTTGCGCAGCAGCCACACCCCCACGCCGCCGAACACGACGATCGGCGTGATGGCAATGAGCACGGCGCTCCAGAAGTAGACGTTCTCCATCCGGGTGGAGTCGTGTTGCATCTGGAGCAGCGCGGGGAGCATCAGCGGCCGAGGAAGCGCTTCAAGTGGCGCAGGTAGTAGCTCAACGCGGCGCCGGCGACGACGAACGCGCCTCCCAGCACGAGCATGCCCGAGCCGCCCTCCGCGGAGTAGCGCCACCCCGCCCATCCGGCCATCAGCGCGCAGAAGGCGATCGCGGTGCCGATGAGGAGCTTGTGAAACGGGATCATCGGGACCTCAGGCGACCACCTTGTCCAAAACCATCAGGGTGAGCAGCGACGGCAGGTAGACGATGGAGGCGAGGAACAGCCGCCACGCCTGCCGCGGCGTCGCGCCGCGGAGCAGGGTCGCCCCCGCCGCGGCGTAGAGGAGGCCCAACGCCAGCGCTCCGAAGAAGTACCAGACGCCGGTGACGCCGAGCAGCGTGGGGAGCAGGCTCACCGGCAGGAGGGCGGCGGCGTAGAGCAGGGCCATCCGGCCCGTACGGGTGCCGTCCTCGTCGTCGACGCCGAGCATCACGAGCCCCGCACGGCGATAGTCGTCGCGGTAGATCCAGGCGAGCGCGAGAAAGTGCGGCAGCTGCCACAGGAACAGGATCCAGAAGAGGGCGAGGACCGCCGGGCCGAGCTCACCTCCGGCGGCGGTCCACCCGCCCACGATGGGCAGCGCCCCGGGCACCGCGCCGACGAGCGTGTTGAGCGACGTGCGGCGCTTCATCGGCGTGTAGAGGTAGACGTAGGAAACGAGCGTCAACGTCGCCAGGCCCGCGGTGACGAGGTTGACGAAGGCCGCGAGCCAGACCACGCCGCCGATGGAGATGACGCCGGCGAACGCGCCCGCGACGCCCGCGGTGAGCCGCCCCGACGGCAGCGGCCGGCCGGCGGTGCGGTGCATCAGGGCGTCGACGTCGCGCTCGCGCAGCTGGTTGAACGCGTTGGTCCCGGCGGCGACGAGCGCGGTGCCGACCAGGGTCTGCAGCAGCAGGGGGAGCTGCACGCCGCCCCGGGCCCCGAGGTAGAAGCCCGCGGCGGCGGTGAGCAGGACCAGCTGGGTGATCCCCGGCTTGGTCAGCTCGAGGAAGGCTACCAGACGTGCTCGGTGATGACGGCCAGCACCAGAATCAGCGCCAGCGGCAGCGGCACGATCGCGATCAGTCGCAGGTTCCACTTTTCGAATTTCAGGTGCATGAAGAACATGGCGACCAGGAATGCCTTCCAGAGCGCCAGGAGCAGCAGCAGGATCAACTTCACGTTCCGCGAAAACGGCAGCTCGAACGCGAGCGCGATCTCGGCTACCGTCAGCACGAACAGGTAGAGCCAGATCAGCAGGTACGGCGGATGCGCGTGGCGCGTCTCGGCCATGAGTCGTCCTCAGATCAGGTAGACGATCGTGAAGAGGATGATCCACACCAGGTCGACGAAGTGCCAGTACAGACCGATCACCTCGATGCCGCGATGGTCTTGCTGGCTGTACTTGCCGCGCAGCGCCCGGATGAACACATAGGTCATCGAGATGACGCCGCAGGTCACGTGGAAACCGTGGAAGCCGGTCATCGTGAAGAACGTGGACCCGTACAGCCCCGCCGTCGCCGCGCCGTACTTGACCGGATCCGCCGCCGCCAGCTCCGCCAGCTCGCTCCCCTCCCGGAAGCCGCTCGGCTGGAAGCCGTGGTGGATCAGGTGCGTGTACTCGTAGACCTGGATGCCCACGAAGGTGGCGCCGCAGAGGATCGTCACGAGCAGCCACACCTTCATCAGCTTCACGTTGCCGTCGGCGATGGACGCGTACGCCTTCACCATCGAGACGGACGAACAAATGAGGAGGAAGGTGTTGAAGGCGGTGATCTGGATGCTCAGGACCTTGCCCGGCTGCGCCCACGGGTTGGGGGAGGCGCCGAAGCGCAGGACGATGTAGGAGCCGATCAGCGCCGTGAAGAACATCACTTCCGACGCCAGGAACACCCACATCCCCAGCTTCAGGTTGTAGACGTCGACGCCCCGCTCGGCGGGCGCCGGGGGTCGCATCACATCGACGGTTGCGGTCGCGTGCGCCATGGAATCCCTTTCGGCGTCAGTGGCCCGCAACCGGCGCGGCGGCCGGCTCGCGGTCGGTGGGGAGCTTCTTGGTTTGCGGCAGGTAGTCCTCGGCGACCTGGGGCGCGCTGTACTCGTAGGGGCCCCGGTACACGGTCGGGGGCCGGTCCCAGTTGCCGTGCGGCGGCGGCGTGGGCAGCGTCCACTCCAGGCCGTTGTCCTCCCACGGGTTCAGCGGCGCCTTCTTTCCCCACTTGAGACTGAGGATGAAGTTCAGCGCGAAGATCAGCTGCGAGGCGAACAGCGCGAACGCCGCGATCGTGATGAACGTGTTCATCGGCTGGTAGGGCTTGAGGAAATTGTACTGCGTCGGATCGTAGATCCGGCGCATGTGCCCGCCCATGCCGAGGATGTGCATCGGGAAGAAGGTCAGGTTGAAGAACAGCATCGTGAGCCAGAAGTGGATCTTCCCCCACCGCTCGTTCATCATCTTGCCGAACATGTTCGGGTACCAGAAGGTGATCGCCCCGAACAGCGCGAACAGGCTGCCGCCGAACAGCACGTAGTGGATGTGCGCGACGATGAAGTACGTGTCGTGGATCGGCATGTCCACCGGCGTCGCCGCCATGAACACGCCCGACAGCCCGCCGATGACGAACATGGCGACGAACCCGATCGCGTTCAGCATCGGCACGTGGAAGCGCAGGTTGCCCCGCCACATCGTGCCCATCCAGTTGAACACTTTGATCGCCGACGGGACCGAGATGATCATGGTGGTCACCATGAACGTCGAGCCGAGCGTCGGATTCATCCCGCTCATGAACATGTGGTGGCCCCACACGACCCACCCCAGGAACCCGATGCCGACGAGCGCGAACACCATCGAGTGGTAGCCGAAGATCGGCTTGCGGCTGCCGTTGGCGACGATGTCGGAGACCATGCCCATCGCGGGCAGGATGAGGATGTAGACCTCCGGGTGCCCGAAGAACCAGAACAGGTGCTGCCACAGCAGCACCTGCCCGCCGGCGGCCGGATCGAAGAAGTGGGTCCCCAGGATCTGCTCGAACAGCAGCATGATCGCCGCGCCGGAGAGCACCGGCAGGGCGAGGAGCCCCAGGATCGCCGTGATGAACAGCGCCCACACCGACAGCGGCAGGCGGAACCACGTCATCCCCGGCGTGCGGTTGTTGATGATGGTGGTGATGTAGTTGAGCGAGCCGAGGATCGAGGAGAGGCCGAGCAGCACGATGGAGATCGACCACAGCTCCTGGCCGAGCCCCGCCCCGGAGAGGTCGTGCCGGGCCGAGAGCGGCGCGTACATCGTCCAGCCCGCGCGGGCCGCGCCCTCGGGGACGAAGAGGCTCGCGAACATCACGAGGCCGCCCGTGAACGCGCTCCAGAACGACCACATGTTGATGCGCGGGAACGCCATGTCGTGCGCGCCGATCTTCAGCGGGATCAGATAGTTGGCGAACACGCCGACGAGCAGCGGCATGATGGCGAAGAACACCATGAACGTGCCGTGCATCGTCACCAGCTGGATGTAGTACTCGGGGAGGATCACCCCGCCTGGCGCCATCGTCTCGGGGAGAATCCCGCCGCCCGGCATCGGCCGGCCGGGGTAGCCCAGCTGCCAGCGGATCTGCATCGCCAGCAGCCCCCCCAGAAACAGGAAGAACAGGCTGACGAAGAGGAACTGGATCCCGATGATCTTGTGATCGGTCGAGAAGATGTACTTGCGGATGAAACTCCGGTCGTCGTGGTGCGCGTGGACGGCCGGCGCGGCCGCGGCGATGCTGCTCATGACGTGGCCCCTCCTTGGATCTGCTGCTGCATCCAGGCGGTGAACTCCGCGGGCGTGTGGATGAACACCCGCGCCCGCATGCGATAGTGCCCCATCCCGCACAGCTCCGCGCAGCCGAGCTCGTACTCACCCGGCACCGTCGCCTGGAACCACGCGCGGATCGTCATGCCCGGCACCGCGTCCTGCTTGACGCGCAGCACCGGCACCCAGAACGAGTGCACCACGTCCTCCGAGGTGAGCACCACGACGATGTTCCGGCCCACCGGCACGTGCAGCTGGTTGCGGACGGTAAAGTCGTCCGCGGTGCCGAGCTGGCCGTCCGGGCCGGGGTAGGTCACCTGCCACTCGAACTGCTTCGCGTGGATGCCGATCGGATAGGCGTCCGCGGGAATGCTGTCGCGGCCCTTGATCTCCTTCCAGTAGTGGTTGCTCACCAGCCCCAGCGCGACGACGGTGACCGCCGGGATCGCGGTCCAGATCACCTCGGCCTTAGCGCTGCCGTGCGTGTAGTGGCCCTTGCGCCCCGGGCGGCCGCGGTACTTGATCACGAACCAGATCAGCCCGGCCTCCACGATCACGAAGGCCAGTCCCGTGATGATCAGGATCGCGATGAACAGCCCGTCAATCTGGGGGGCGAACGTCGAGCCTTGGAGCGGCAGCCACCAGGACATGAGGCGGTCTCCCTTACCGGGCGGTGAACGTGAAGTCCTGCGTCTTGGCGCCGCCCGCCGTCACAGTCACCGTGGCGACTTGCGTCCCGTACTTCTCGTGCCACGCTTTGATGGTGTAGGTGCCCGGAGGCAGGCCCTTGAGCGAGAAGCTGCCGTCGGTCCCGGTCACCGCGAAGAAGGGGTGCGGCAGGACGCCGAGGTAGGCCTGCATCCAGCCGTGGACGTTGCACTCGAGCGGCACCATCACTTCGCGGGCGGTGAACACCCGCTCGGTGGTCATCGAGGTGGGCTGGCTGACGTTGAAGGTTCGGTTCAGCTTGCCCATCGCTTTGATGTTGTGCAGAATGCCGTCGCTGTTCTTGATGGCGAGCTTCTGGCCGACCCGAATGCCCAGCACGTGGGGATGGTAGCGGCAGCCGTTCTGGTCGAGGACGACGTCCTCGGTGGGCGCCGGCGCCGTGTAGTTGGCCGGGAGCCCCGAATCCACGTAAACGAACACGTTGGCGAGCGTGCCGTTGGGGTTGACGACCACCGTCTCCTCGGTGGGCGGCGCGGTGTACTTCGCCTTGCACACCGACTCGTCGCTCATGTCGATTTTCGCCATCAGCGGCTTGGCGCCGGTGAAGCGCACTTTCCCCGTGACCGTGCCGCCCGCCTGCGAGGACCGCCCTGCCGCAGCGAGCCCGACGACCCCAGCGACCGCTACCACCATCATTCCCAACGCGCGCATCATTCCCCCCGTTCGAGTCGTTAGGCCCTCGTGCCCCGCTGCTGCGCCCGGCGCACGAGCACCAATCCGAGCCCGAGCGTCACGGCAATCGCGACCACCGGGGTCACGAACACCCGCGGCGGCGTCGGCTGATCGAGGGCGAGAAAATACCAGGTGCTGACGGCCATCCGGGTGCCAAACTCCCCGTTCGACCCGTCCTGGCCGAAGAAGGCGACCGGGATGGCCCGCCCGGTCCTGAACTGAAGCTCGTCAGCGGTGTCGGGCGTCGCAAGGGCGCGGGTCAGCACCAGCCGCCACTGCCCGTGGTCATACACCGCTTGCGCCGCCGGTGCCGACCCCGCGGGGAGCGAATCGAAACGCTCGATGCCACGGGCGAGCCCCGCGATCGCCCGCCGCGGCGCGCTGGTCCAGCGCCACTGATACACCGGCAGCGTGGCCGCGCCCATCAGGAAGTAGGGGCGCTCCATCCCCTCCGGGATCTTCGTGGGGAACTGCACGATCAGCTGGTCAGGCCAGAGCGCGGCGGTGGGCGGCGTCGAGTCGTCGCCGGCGACGCTGGCGAGCACCCGCTGCGTGAACGGCTGCCACGGGCTGTCCGGGCTCTGCGAGCGGTCGTCCCAGGTGATGCGCAGGGCAAGCGCGCGCCCGTCGTGCAGCGCCTGCACCCACACGCCCGCGATCGCCGGCGTGAACCAGCGGCTCTTGTGAATCACCTGCCCGACGAGCGGGAACCACGAGCGCTCGACGCGATTCCACGCCGAGTCGTCCGGCGCGGCCGGCAGTGTCCCCCGCGCCGCGGCGGCGTGGATCACGTCGCGCAGCTCCGGGGGCCGGGGCGGCGACAGGGAGCGCACGTACTGCGCCAGATGCCACAGCTCGTCGGCGGTCAGGAACTTCTGGTCGATCAAGTCGCTGAACGACGGCATCGGCGTGCCGTCGAGTCCGGTGCGCAGACGGCGGTAGATCGCGGCGACGTCGCCGCCGCCGTTGAAGCGCCAGTTCTGCGCGAGGTCGGCGGCGAAGATCGGGAAACCGGCATCGTCCTTGAGCGTCGGCGCGGAAGGTCCGTCGCCGCGGCCCTGATCGCCGTGGCACTTGCGGCAGCCGATCGAGTCGTAGAACTGGCGGCCGCTGCGCGCGTCGGTGCCGGGCTCGCGCCCGAAGTCGAGCGCCACCGGCCGCTGCGTGGTGTCGGCGAAGAAAGAAGAAAACGTCTTGAGGTACGCCAGCACGTCGCGCCGCTCGGCGTCCGACAGCCGGGTCTTCCAGCCCGGCATCGCCGTGCCGAACAGCCCGTCGTCGATCGAGCGCATCAGGTCGCCGTCGGTGGGCAGTTGGCCGTTCGCGGTGGTGCGGACCTGGTACACGGCGCCGGTGAAGTCCCGGGGACGGGGCAGCATGTACGCGGCCGCGGGCCCGTCGCCCTTCCCGTCTTCGCCGTGGCAGCCGGCGCACCACTTGACGTACACTTTCTTGCCTGCGGTCGTGTCTTGGCCGGACAGTCGGACGGTCGGACTGACGGACAGTAAGGCGATGCAGACGGCGATTAGCCGTCCGACGCTCTTCATTGAGCCCGCTCCCACGTCCTGGGTTTCCATCCGGTCTGATCGTACAGAAACAGCACCACCTCCCAGATCTCGCGCTCGGTGAGGAAGTCCTCCCACTTGGGCATCGCGGAGTTCCACGGCGTGCCCTCGCGCGGCAGGCCCGGCCCGCCCTTGGCCACGCGCCAGAAGACGAAGCTCTCGGTGAGCTGCGCGATCGTGCCGTTGTCCTGGAAGTTGGCCGGCAGCGGGTTGAACCCCGGCGCGAAATGGCCCAGGCCGTCCAGACGATCGCCGTGACAGGGGAGGCAGTTCTGATAGTAGATGCGCTTGCCGGCGGCGACGTAGACCGGCAGCGAGTCCGCGTGGTGGCGCAGCGGGTTGTCGAGGCCGGTCAGGGTCATCGATTTGCCGCGGAACGTGATCTCCGCGGGCGGCGCCGGATGAATGGAGCGGAGGTTGGGCGGCGCCTGCACCGCGCTGCGCACCTGGCCATAGGCGATCCAGCCGACGACGAGGGGCACGACGACGAGGCCGCCGAGGCGCACCGGCTTCAAGCGCGGCTGGACCAGCGCCGCCTGGATCGGCTCGCGGAACTTGCGCCAGCGGCCTTCGTCGTCGCTCACGTAGATCAGGACGCCGGCGAGCACCGTCACCATGTACTGGAGTACGACGCTGGCCGGGACGAGCGCGCTGCCGGGGAGCATCGGGATCCCCCACTCGATGACGATGAACGCGAGCGCCAGGATGCCCACCGCCTGCCAGAACGGATGCTTCATTTGTGGGCCGCCAGGAACCGCACCAGCGCCTCGAACTGGGCAGCGGTGAGCGTCGCCCCGAAGGTTTTCGGCATGATGCCGGCGAAGCGCTCGAAGCCGCGCGCGGTGGACGACGCGGGGTCGAGGATCTTGGCGCGGATCGATTCCGCCGAGCGCCGCGCCCCCACGTGCGAGAGGTCCGGCCCGACGTTGCCGCCCTCGGCGCCGATCTTGTGGCAGCCGACGCAGCCCGCGGCGCGGAACAGCGTCATCGGATCCGTACTCCCGCCGGCGAGGGCCCCCGGGGATCCCGGGCTTGCGCCCGGGGTTGGTCCGGTGGGAGAAGCAGGAATATCCGTGCCCGTCACATCCACCGTGCCGCCCTGGGATTCCAGGAACGCGATCACCGCCCAGATCTGCTCCGCGGGCAGCTGCCGCGTCATCACCGGCATGATCGGCTGGTAGCCGGCGACGACGTAGGCGGTGGGGTTGTCGAGCGACTCGAACAGATACTGCTTGCACGTCTTCCCCGGCTCGCGGCGCCCGCACCGCGCGCCGATCGGTCCCTGGCCTTTCTCGTCCGTCAGCAGGTTCGGAGCGCGGGTGCCGAGCCCGTGGCACGTGGTGCAGCCGCCGGCGCCGTTGTAGACCTTCTCGCCCGCCGCCACCAGCTGCTCGGTGGTGACGTTGGGCCCGAGCGTCAGCGTCTGCGGCACTTCGGACTGCACCTGCGGAATCTTGTTGGCGATGAGCGTGTACAGCGCCAGCGTCCCCAGGACGACTAGGACGATGCGGAGGTTAGTGCCCCACACGGGCGCCCTCCTTCTCCTTGCCGGGAACGAACGTCGACTTCTCGGCGAGCCCGCCGAGCCAGAAGACGAAGGCGACGAGCGTGAGGAAGATCAGCACGCACGCGCTGATCATCTTCGCGGCGTAGCCCAGCGCGGGCGTGGCGGCGTACTTGCTCGTGTCCTGGACGAGCTGCCAGACGTGCCAGTGCTGGCGGATGCCGCTCCTGGCGAAGCCCATGAGGCCCATCAGCCAGGTGAAGGTGACCGCCAACACGAACAGTGCGTACTGCGAGCGCGCCGGCATCTTGCCCCAGCGGATCGCGCCCAGCGACTGCGCGCCGCGCCCCATGAGGATGTCGATCGTGGTGACGAACACGATGCAGGCGAGCACGGCGCCGACCTGGTAGACGCTGTACCCGATGCGGACAATCGCCTCGACGAAGTAGCCCTTGATCCCGAAGTACAGCACCACCAGCGCCGCGACGCCGAACATCCCCGCCTGGATCCACGTCCCCGTCCGCGCCCACGGCACGACCGGCCGCGTGTTGGCGCGGCGGTACATGAGAAACGAGAGGAAGGTGGTGAGGATCATCAGGTTGACGGCGGAGTTCTTGGCGCTCATCACGCCCAGGGCGCCGAGCAGCGGGTGGTGCGAGCCGCCCATCGCGGCGAGCTCGCGCGCATCGGCGATCATGGTGTGCGGCGTGCCCCAGACGATCGCGCCCAACACCAGCACCATCAGCAGGTACTTGGTGTAGGGACGGAACCGCTCGGCGCCGGGGATGCGGCCCATCCCGATCCACAGGTAGTAGTTCCCCGCGAGGAACAGCACCGCGATCAGGAACGCCTGAATCACCCACAGCCAGCTCATGAAGCCGCCCATCATCGTGATCCCCATGGACTGGTCGTACTGGTAGATCTCGCGGCCCAGCCAGTACCCCGCGAATGGCAGCACGATCAGGGCGGAGATGGCGATGAAGTTGCCGACGTACCCCATCCAGTCGTAATGGGCGCGCTCCTCCTCGGTCTTGGCGGCGAGGAAGCGGTAGCTCGCGTATGCGCCGACGATGGCCCCGCCGAACACCACGTTGGCGATGAGGCGGTGGATGTTGATCGGCATCCACGTCGCGTTGGCGATGGCGTGCCACAACTTGATGGAGGCGGGGTCGGTGGTGGGCGTGATGTCGCGCGGCGGGGTCATCATGTAGGTGAGCCACGAGTTCGCGATGAGCATCACGATCGTGCCCCACACGTTGAGCAGGACGCCGAGTCCCAGGTGCACGACCTTGGAGCGGCCCTGGTGCCAGCGCTCCCAGCCGTAGTAATAGAGGTAGAGGGTGAACGACTCGAAGAAGAACAGCCCCACGTACGCCCACATCGAGGGACCGAACACCGCCGTGAGGTACGCCCAGAAGCGCGGGTACAGGGTCGAGAGCAGGAACGTGAGCACCGCGCCCCAAATGGCCGTCGCGCTGTAGGCGACGAGCAACAGCCGCGTGAACTCCTTGGCGAGGCGGTCGTAGCGCTGGTCCTTGCCGACGACGCCGATCGCCTCGGCGACGACCGCGAACAGCGGCACGCCGAGCACGAACGCGGCGAACATCAGGTGCACCTCGGCGGCGACCCACACCGCCGCGCGCGCGCCGATGACCGGGAACTCGCCGTAAGCGCGGGTCGTATCCGCGGCCGCCTGCAGCAACAGGAGCGCGCTGGTCATCGGTAGCCGGTCATCGGTCGTCGGTCACGAAGAACGGCCGCCGCTTCGAGAAGTCGACAGGCAGCGCGCTGCGGACCTCGCTGAGCAGCGCCGGGGTGATCTCGTGCTGCCCGTGCTTGCGGGCGTACTCCTCCACCCGCTGCATCACGACCGCGCGCACGAACGAGGGGATGCGCGCCATGCGCGCTCGCGCGGCGGCGTCCCACACCAGGGCCGGTGTGAACTCGGCGCCGTACGTCACAGCCTGCCGCGGTTCGAAGACCGCCGCGCCCGGGGACGGCTCGTAGACGCACGAGGGGTCCGCCGCCAGCACGTCCCCCTGCGTGGCATACGCCCGGGCGCGACAGCCTCCGCACAGCTTCCGGTACTCGCACGCGCCGCACTTGCCACCCAACGCGCCCTCGCGGAGCCGGCGCAGCAGCGGCGCTTCCCCCCAGATCTGGGCGAAGCTCTCGCGCCGGAGATCCCCGGCCGCTTCCGGCAGGTAGGGACACGGCGTGAGCCGGCCGTCCGGGGTGATACGGCAGTACTGCACGCCGCACGGGCAGCGGGTCTCGTAGTTCAGGACCGGAGAGTCCGGATCAGTGTCGTGCACGTGGCGCATGAAGTGCGGCGCGCACTTGGCGCGCACCAACATCCGCCCCCGGTACTGGCGCTCCCAGCGGGCCAGGTCGCCGAGCACTGCCTCGTACTCGAGCGGAGCGAGGTCGGAGAGTCCGGCGCCGCGTCCCGTGGCGACGAGGAAGTAGCAGTTGAAGGCGACCGCCCCCTGCTCCGCCGCCCACGCCGCCAGCCCCGCCAGCTCCGTCCGATTCCCCTTGGTCGCGGTCGTCTGGATGATGAAATCCATGCGGTGGGCAGTCAGGCGTCCCAGTGCCGCGGTCGTCGCGGCCAGGGAACCTTTGCCGTGGCGGAAGTTGTCGTGGTAGGTGGGGCGCAGCGAATCAATACTCACCGCCACCCCGCGCACGCCGGCGGCCTTGAGCGCCGCGATACGCTGGTCGGTGAGCAGCGTCCCGTTGGTGCCGACGACGACCGTCGCCCCGCCGGCGGCGGCGTGGGCGGCCAGCTCCTCCAGGTCCGGCCGCAGCAGCGGCTCACCGCCGGAGAGGATGAGCAGTGGGGCAGGATTGACCGCGAGGATCTCGTCCACGATGCGCCGGCACTCGGCGGTGTCCAACTCGCCGGTCGCCGTCTCGCTCGGCCCCGCCGCGATGTAGCAGTGGGCGCACTCCAGGTTGCAGCGCCGCGTGAGGTTCCAGGCGACGAC
>Ga0209160_1000841_pt1 | contig 25531 bp, 25 predicted proteins | sample GraSoiAngelo_153_FD_186167 | JGI IMG/M metagenome (GOLD analysis project Ga0209160, IMG submission 186167) | Grasslands soil microbial communities from the Angelo Coastal Reserve, California, USA - 14_1009_12_40cm (SPAdes) (version 2) | ecosystem: Environmental > Terrestrial > Soil > Grasslands ...
CCCAATCTCAAACGTCGATCGCTTAACTGGTGCAGACGACGCCGACGATCGTGCCCGTTCCAGGGCTCCCTGGGTCGGGCGCATAACCGGGATTGGTCTTCACGATCACGACTTCCTTGATGTCACCCGAGATCACCGATCCGTTCTGGGTGACGTTGCTCGAGACGATGACTCCCATGAAAGGCGGGAAGGGGGAGAGGCGATTTGCGCGTTTCGACGTTAGTAAGGCGTAGGTCGCCGTAGAACTGAGAGGCCCGCCGTTGCGGGCCTCTCCGAGTTGAGCTATCTGATCCAGGGCTGGATTAAGTGGTGTGCATTTCCACATGGCCATGGATCGCATGGCTGCCGGAATCGTAGCCGGTATCGAGGACGATCCAGTACGTGTCGCTACCGCTGGTGCTGTCGGGGTCCGTGACCTCAATCCTGAAGAGATTGCTGCCCGAGCCATTGATGGTCGCGGTTCCGTAGATGTCGGCCTGCTCCTGATTCGCGGTGCACGTGACTGCCAAGATGCTGATCGAATGCACGTCCAAGTTGGCAGGTTTGTCGGTGTACTGCTCTTGACCGCTGGGCGCGGCCGCCTGGTCTGTATGAACGGTGCCTCCGAAAGTGACTTTGTCGCCATTGTTAGCGTTCATCCAGCCGCCGTTCGTGATGTCGATGGCACAGGACGCTGTACCGACGGGTAGGGTCCAGGTCTTCGTCGCGAAACCACACACCGGCGCGCCGGCAGCGCCCGCGGCGCAGCCAGTAATTGCGTCGATCGCCGGGAGAATGGGGCCGGGATACGTGAAGGTGCACGTGCCGGTTGTACCCGTCGTGCATGTCCCCGATGCCGGCGACGGGGGTGGTGTCCTCGTCACGGTAAAGGTCACCGTCACTCCGGACATTGGCATCATGAACTGGTCCTGGACCAACACGGTCACCGTATGGTTGGGAGTGCTCACCGGATTTACGGCAGTGACCGGGCTGAGCGTGACGAATGTCACGATCGGCGTGGTCGGGGGCACGACACTCGAGGTCGGACCCTCGAGCGAGAAGTAGGCGGAGCCGCCCGATGCGATGCCACCACAAAGCGGCCAATTAACCGTTCCGCTGCTGAAGGTTATCGTGTCGGTGACGGTGAATGTATTTCCGCAGCCGGCCGTGGTGTCAGCCGTCGAAGTGGTGCTGCTTCGTCCGGCATAAGTGCTTGTGTCATACGGGCAGCCGGCAGGCTGTGGAAAAGCCGCGCAGAGCCCATCGCTATCGAACCCGAAAATTCCCGGGCCAGTCAGTGCAAGACTCGAGACGGGCAAGCCCGAATCGTTCTGGACCCCGACCAGGGTGTCCTCGATTCCATCGAAGGGCAGTTGAGTCGGATCGACGAACGTAGTGCGGCTGCCATCAGGGTTGAAGACGATGAGAACCGCACAGGACGTGTCCAGCCCCACTGCTGGACACTGCGTGAACGGCGGTGTCGGCGGTGTCGCTGACGCTGTGCGCAAGTGCGAGGCCAGTCCACCCCCCAATGCGACCGTAAGCACGAACAGGCTCGCGATCAGACCCGTAACCGCCCGCTGGGCGGGAGTACGATGCATTTCTTACCTCCTCCCCCAGGTTCCTCTCAGTGGTGAGTGTCCCGCGACGTAGCACGATTTGCCTGGCTTCATCCACACCATTCGAGTGTGGGTATCGCAGGTCACTAAGAAAGCTCGACACACAGGCATCTACACCTCCCGCTTGTAAAACGCGGCCCACTTGGCAGAACTCGCTGAGGTATCCCCGATACAACGATCCATCAGAAGTGAGCTGAGCGAGTCTCAACAGAGGCTCACGACTGTCTCAACCTGTCTCGCGCGCGTATCACGCTCCGCCGCGCTTAGGTCAGAGACCGGGCCGGCTGAGTGCCCCCGCCAATCCCCGCATACCGCGTTTCATCAGCCGGTAAAGCGTCGCCCGCGAGACGGCCAAGTCGCGCGCACCCTGCTTCGGGCACAGGTGCTTGGAGAGATAGACAAGTTCGAGAGCGCGGTACGGTGCATCGTTCCCATCCGACGCGGCTCGGGCTGCGGTTAGCGCCTGCAGAATCGCCTGGCGCACAGCTGCCGGCCTTGGTGTCTTGGCATCAACCTGCGTCACCGCAGGAAGATCCATCAGCAACGAGCGGCTCAGCCATCGATCGTCAGTCCAATGGCGTAAAGCTGTTTGCAACTCGGTCTCGAGCTCCGCAGGATGCAGCGACCTCGGAAGCCGGCGGCCGCTCATGACCGCTTCGATCCAGGGCTCGAACCCGATTTGAGAAAGGTCGAGCACGTAGCCGTCAACGGGATAGTCCAGGCCCCAAGCCACGTTTCTGGCAACTGGCAGCAGCTGGAAGCCGCAGGCGTCCAGCATCCGCTTGTGGGCCGGTACGTAAGTGGAAGACAGGTAGATTCCGCTGCTTGCAAAGACGCCTGAAAGATCGCGAAGGAGCGATCCCCGCACCGCGCCAGGGATCTTTCCTCCATGCACCAGATGGAGTAGATAGAAGATGTTCGAACGATCCGGCGAGGCTGGCAATGCCGTAAGTGCCGCCTGGTCCCAGTAAGCGTGGATCAGGGGTGCCAATGCGGGGTGCCCCTCCAGGAGTGGGATCGTCTCCTGGCAAATAGGCAGGACCGTGGTGAATCCCAGTGCGCGCCCATCTCGGTCGCGGCCCACACGAATGCGAGCGCCCGGATAGCGCAGGATCGCTTCCAGGAAATCGCCGTCTTCATCGGGTGGGGCAAGATCGCCCAACACGCTGTCGGGCGGGAGCAGGTATGCCAATCGCAAGGTGAAGAGGCGCTGGATTTCCGCGTGGTCGCCCGGCCGGTATACGTCCACCCAAACCTGACCCGGCTCATCGGAGCTGAAGAACAGCTCCTGTATCAGGGCATTTCCCCACAAGTAGAAGCGATCCGCGACGAGCCACTCGCGTTCATCTGGGGGCGCCGAGCGCACACGCTCCCTGTAGTACGCAAGCGCTCTTGCTCTCAGGGCCGCATAGCGGTCTGAATGACGCCAGGCGAGATCTTCGGTGAGTCGCCGCCGCACATCTTCATGCAGCATCAGACCGTGCTCGGCCGGACAAATCATAGATAGCCGGCACAACTGGGCGAACGCGGCGCCGATGTCGTCGCGACCGCTGATCGCGCTCAGCGTGGCTTCGTCGAACTGACGAACCGCGAGGCACGCTTCGAGCAGATCGCGTAGCTGTGGCTCTCTGACCTCGACGAGCACGCGATCAACCAGAGCGCGAACCGCCAGGCGCCACTCCGGGGCGCTGGGGAAGTCGCGCACGCCGAAACGCAGAGCCAGGTCCGCCGCCAGGGACAGGGCGAGGGGGTTGAAGCCCGCGGCATTCATGACGCGGTCGATCAGCAAAGGCTCGGCCAAACCGCGCCGGCCGAGGTACTCACGACTCTCCGCAGTTGAGAAACCCTCGAGTCGAAGCGGGCGGATGACCTTGTTCCACAGCTCGTTTCGATTCCAGGCAAGACCCAGCGGGAAGCGGCTGGCGATGACAACTCGTACGCTCGTCGCCAGTCGCGGCAGGAACTCGCTCTGCAGGTAATCGGTGAGCTCGCCGAGCTGATCGAATGAGTCGAGAAGGATCAGCGTGCTGGTGGCGTTGAGCCGAGCCACCACCTCGTCGAGGTCATCGGTCGCGCGCTTGCTCAAAGCCCTGAGCAGCCCCCGTGGATTGGGGGGAATGCTCCCACCGTCGACAAAAACCACAGCCCGACCGCGCCCAATGGCGAGATGCTCGAATTCGCGGAGCAGGCTGCTCTTGCCCACACCGCTCGGACCGCTCAGGTTCAGGACTTCTGGAATTTCGGCGTCGAAGCTGAGCCATTCACGGAAGGTCGCCAGCTCGGCCTCCCGCCCAACAAACAAATCTTCGACGAGCCTCGCCACGGCGTCCCTCAGGCTCGTTACCGCGACAGTCGTTTACATCCCCCTCAGACCCGTTTCAGCACCTCCGAGGGCCTTCCAGGAAAGTGCTGGCTTATCAATCAAAAAGCTTTGCTTTGTGGCCGTCACCGTACAGTTGAGGTAGGCCGACGGAACGAGTAGCGTTCGTACTGGAGCCTGAAAAGCCCGATCACCGCGGCGGCGTCCTCGAGGCTCTCCATCCAGCAGCTCACCCATCCGGTGTCAGGCAGCACGTGGTGAGGCGTCGCGCGACCCGCTGCGATCACCTCGTCGTGAAGCTTGCGCGGCAGAGGCAGGTCGGCCAGGCGATCGCCGTGGACGTGCCCCATCTCCTTTCGCCCGTACCTGTATTCGATGCCGCCGAACCGGTGCGGCCGGGCCTCCACGCCCGGCCAGGATGACACCGACTCCCTGATCAGCTCACCGGCCCGCACCCGACCAATATAGAAAGAGGCGGGACCCTTTCGGATCCCGCCTCATCTTCTGATCGATCAGGTCACGCCGTCTGGCGCCGGGTCTGCGTCGCGAACAGGCTGCCCACGGCGAGCACGACAAGGATGGCGATGATGTACGCCGACCAAGCCAGCGCTGTCACCCCCGTGAAGCCGAAAGCGAATGGGCTCACGAACAGGATCACGGCCAGCACGGCCGGGATGATCTCGAGTCCGTCGGCCTTGCTCATCGCCACGTTCAGCAACCCGCCGAGCGCGATCAATACCCCGAGGACGTAAGCGGTCGAAGCAGCGACCGTCTGCGACGTCTCGCCGAACAAGAACGGAGTCAGAAACGTGATGACCCCCAGACCGACGACGACCCAATCCTGCCAACGCCTCCATGTGGTCATGGCTGCAACCTCCTGGGCACGACCTCGGATCTTTGGAATGCGGTGGGCGCGCCCTCCGGGGGCCCGCACTCCAGGTCCTGACATGGTGCCGACGAGAGGATCGTTCGCATGGTCTCGCGTCGCCAAGCCTTCCTCGCTCATCCCATCAACCTCCTGTTAGGGCCACCAACGACTACTTGCGGGCGCAAGCAAATATTCCTTATCCGATGGGCGACACTTGGCTCCGTGGGTGGCCCCGTCTACGCGCTCAACCTGTTCGACATCGCCGATCGGGAGGAGTACCTCGCCTACTCCCGTCGCTCGGTCGGCGAGGTGGAGAGGCATGGCGGTCGAGTCGTCGCCCTGGGCCGTTTCAGCGAAAGTGTCGACGGTGACGTCGAGCCACGCCAGGTCTTGATCCTCGTCGAGTGGAACTCGCGCGAGGCGTTCGAGAGCTACCGCGACGACCCGTACCTCGAAGACCTGCACGAGCACAGGGAGCGGGGGACCAGCCGTTATGTCTGGCAGCTGTTCGACCGACTGCCGGACCTCCGACCGCTGCTGAAAGGGCCGGCCCCACAACGATGACCGTGAAGGAGGGTTGGCGCGGCCGGTTCTTCGAAGACTTCGAGGTCGGCGACGTCTACGAGCACCCGCTCGGCCGCACGATCACGACCGCGGACAACATCTGGTTCACGCTTTTGACCCAGAACACGGCTCCGATCCACTTCGATCACCACTACGCCGCCAAGACGGAGTTCGGGAAGCCCCTGGTCAACAGCGCCTTGACGCTCGCGCTGGTGACAGGTCAGAGCGTTACCGACGTCTCGCAGAACGTGATGGCAAATCTCGGCTGGGACGAGGTCCGACTGCCCAACCCCGTGTTCGAGGGCGACACGGTGTACTCACGGTCCGAGGTGCTCGAGGCGCGCGAGTCGAAGTCGCGCAAGAACGTCGGCATCGTCACGGTGCGGACGACCGGACTCAACCAGGATGGGACCGAGGTCATCACGTTCCGGCGCACTGCGATGATCTACCGGCGCGGGCAAGGTCCGACCGCGATATCTTCCCGCGAGGGTTAGGGAGCGCGATGGACTTCGAGCTCTCAGAGCAGCAGGCGGCGTTTCGCGACCTCATGCGCGATTTCGCGCGCAAGAGCATCGCCCCTGTGGCGCGCGATTGGGAGCTGGCCGGTCGCTACCCCGAAGAGATCGTCGATGACATGAAAGCGATGGGCCTGTTCGGAATGCTGGTGCCAGAGGAGTTCGGGGGCATCGCCATCGACGCGGTCTCCTACTCGGTCGTCTTCGAGGAGATCTCGAAGGCGTGGATGGGAGTGGCCGGCATCCTCGGATCGCATTCGCTGGCGACGCTGATGCTCGCCCGATCCGGCACACCCGAGCAGCGCGAGAGATGGCTCCCAGATCTCGCGACCGGCAAGCGCCGATCGGGTATCGCGCTCACCGAGCCGCAGGCCGGCAGCGACCTGCAGGGCATCGCGACCGTGGCTCGGCGCGACGGCGATCACTATGTTGTCAACGGGGGCAAGACGTGGATCACAAACGCCCGGCATGCGGACCCGCTGCCTGTGCTGGTCAAGACGGATCCCAACGCTCAACCCCGACATCGGGGCATGAGCGTGCTGATGATCGAGCAGGGCACGCAAGGCTTCACGATCGGCAAGGATCTCGAGAAGCTCGGCTACAAGGGGCCGGAATCGTCAGAGGTTTTCCTGAGCGACTGCCGCGTTCCGGTCGAGAATCTGCTTGGCGGCGAGGAAGGGCATGGGCTGCAGCAGGCGCTTTCGGCGCTGGAGTTCGGACGCGTCAACATCGCGGGGCGCGCGGTGGGCGTCGCGCAGGCGAGCCTGGACCGCGCCCTCGCCTATGCGCGCGAGCGGCACGCGTTCGGCCGGCCCATCGCCGATTTCCAGGCGATCCAGCTGAAGCTCGCGGACATGGCGACCGAGGTACAGGCGGCGAGGCTGCTCACGTGGTGGGCGGCGTCGGCGCTCGACTCCGGACGAAGGGCCGACCTCGAGACCGGGATGGCGAAGCTCTACGCGTCCGAGGTCTGCATCAAGGCATCGCTCGAGGCGATGCGCATCCACGGCGGCTACGGCTACTCAACCGAATATGAGATCGAACGCTTTTATCGGGATGCGCCTCTGATGGCGATCGGCGAAGGCACCAACGACATCCTCCGGACCGTGATCGCGCGCCAGCTCGTCCGTGAAGACATTTCCTAACCGCGCCGGCGGAGGAGTTACGCGGTCCCCGCGCAGCTGGCTCTTTGCCCCGGGGCACAACGAGAGGCTCTTGCGTTTGGTGTTCGACGCGGGAGCGGATGTGGTGCTGCTCGACCTGGAGGACGCCGTGCCGCCCGACCTCAAAGATCGGGCGCGTGCGATGGTCGCCGAGGTGGCCGCGGCGCGGCCGTGCTGGGTCAGGGTCAACAAGGCTCACACCGAGGCATGCGCGCGCGACGTGGATGCGCTGGCCGCCTCGGTGCTGGGACTTCGCATCCCCAAGGTGGACTCCTCGGACGACGTGGCGTGGGTGGCGGAACGTGCGCCTGACGTTCCCCTGGATTGCACGATCGAATCGGCGCGCGGCGTGCTTGCGGCCTTCGACATCGCCTCCGCGCCGGCCTGCGGATTGCTCTCCTACGGCGGACTCGACCTCGCGGCCGACCTCGGCATCGCCGCCGGCGAGCAGGAGACGCTTTTCGCCCGCTCGTACCTGGTGACGGCCGCCCGAGCGGCCGGCAAGCCGCCTCCGAGCGACGGCGTACATCCTCTCCTCGAGGACGACAGCGGCCTGCGAAGGGAGGCCGAGTCAGCGCGGCGGTTGGGTTTCTTCGGCAAGTCGGCGATACATCCGCGCCAGATTCCGATCATCCACGAGGTGTTCGCTTCCACGCCTGAAGAGCTGGCGTGGGCTACACGCGTGCTGGCGGCGTTTGAGAAATCCGGGGGCGCGGCGACGAGGACCGAGGATGGTGAGTTCGTCGACCTGCCGGTGGCGGAGCGGGCGCGCCGGATCATGCAGAGTTGATTCCCTTAAGCTCGGACGACACCGCAGACCCGACGTCAGCGATCCCTGTCGTCACGATCGGGCTGATCATCGTCAACTTCCTGGTGTTCTTTTACGAGCTCGCCCTGGGAACCCAGGGCTCGCAGCTCGACAACTTCATCAACGCCTATTCGCTCGTGCCCTGCGAGTACTCGCACCAATGCCCACTCGTCCCTGGGACGCCCTCGCCTTTCTGGCTCACCCTGTTCACCTCGATGTTCATGCACGCGGGGTGGGCGCACATCCTCGGCAACATGCTCTTCCTGTTCGTGTTCGGCATCCACGTCGAGCGATCGATGGGCATCATTCGCTATCTCGCCTTCTACTTCATATGCGGGCTAGGCGCCAACGGCCTCGAGATCGCGACCTCGGTGGGATCGAACGCGCCTGGGCTCGGCGCCAGCGGTGCCATTGCGGGGGTGCTGGCCGGCTACCTGGTGCTCTACCCGACGAGCCACGTGCGGACTCTGGTCACGCTGGGGTTCTTCTTCTGGTTGGCTCGGGTGCCGGCGTGGGTCTTCATCGGGCTGTGGTTTCTTCTGCAGCTCGTCGACGGCCTGGCCTCGCTCAGCAACGCGACCGCCGGAGGCATCGCGTACTCAGCCCACGTCGGCGGCTTCATCACGGGGCTGGTGCTCGTTCGCCTGTTCGCGCAGTCGCACCGTGTCGATCGACTGCGGGTGTATCACCAAGCCTGAGCCGGAGTGTAACGAGTGCCTCCTACACTTAGTTCGTGACCTGGCCAGAGCTCCCATATGCGGCCTGGAAGGACACGCGGGACACGTTGCACATGAAGCTTCAAATCCTGGGCAAGGTCCGCCTCGCGCTGACTCCTCTCGAGCCCCAATGGGCCAACGTCCCGCTGTACGTGACCGCGCGCGGCCTGACGACGAGCCCGATGCAATCGGCGGGCACGATTTTTCAGGCCGATGTCGATCTCATCGATCACCTGGTCGTCATCCAGACGTCCCGTGGAGACATCCGTCGTTTGGCACTGGGCGGCGGATCGGTCGCCGACTTCTATGCCGGCTTCATGTCCAGCCTCGAGGCATTGGGCATCGATGTGGAGATCAGAGCCATTCCCGACGAGGTCTCGAATCCCATTCCGTTTGCCGAAGACAACGTTCATGAGGCGTATGACCCCGCGTGGGCGAAACAATTCTTCGAGGTCCTGTCGCAGGTCGACATCGTCATGAAGGCGCATCGCTCTCGGTTCAAAGGGCGGCACACGCCAGTGCACTTTTTCTGGGGCACGTTCGATCTGGCCTATGCCCGATATTCAGGCCGTCCAGCAGACCCTCCGGCTGGAGCCGGTCTCATCGCCCGGCGATCAGCCGACGCCGAGCAGATCTGCTGTGGTTTCTGGCCCGGACACGCGGAGTTCCCGGAGCCTGCGTTCTTCGCCTATACGTACCCGAAGCCAGAGGGGATCGAGCGGACCACCGGCTGGGACACCGACCTGGGTGAGTTCGCGCTCTCGTACGAGGAGGTCCGGAAGAGCCCATCGCCTCGCGATAAGATCCTTCAATTCTTCGAAAGCACCTACGCCGCCGGGGCGCGGCTGCGCGGCTGGGACGGGGATTTGGTGAACTAACGCGGCAGCGGTTTGGCGCGCCGGCGCCATAATCAATTTGCTGTAGGCGGGTTCGCACGCGGGGGCCGGATGGCGCTGGCAGCCTTGGCTGGACCAGTCCGTTATCACGATGTTTGGCGCGCCCTCCTGCAACTGGTGATCGTGGCCGTCACATACTGGATCGCCGGCACCTTGAGCCTCAGGCTGGCCCTCGTGCACGGCCAGGTGACGCCGGTCTGGCCGCCAACGGGCATTGCGCTGGTGGCCATCCTCGTCCTTGGGTGGCGCGTCTGGCCCGCCGTGTTCGCCGGCGCGCTGGCGGTCAACCTCCCTCTCGGTCCATCGCCGTTTGGAGCCGCGCTCATCGCCACCGGCAATACGCTGGCGCCGCTGGTCGCGGCGCAGCTGCTGATGCGCGTCGGCTTCCGGCTCGAGCTCGACCGTTTGCGAGATGCGGCGGCGATCATCGGGCTCGCCGCCCTTCTGGGCATGACGGTCAGCGCCACGGTCGGCACGAGCGTCCTCGTGCTCTTCGGCGCGGTGCCCGCGAGCGGTTTCTGGCCGACCTGGGCGGTCTGGTGGACCGGGGATGCGATGGGTGTGCTCCTCGTGGGCCCTTTCCTGCTGAGCCTGCTGCCACGATCACCGGGCCCGGCGCTGACGCTGCGCAGTGGAGTCGTCCTAGCGGCGCTCCTGGCGGGAATCGGCCTGGTCACGTTCGGTCTCTTTCAGAACCAGCTGCGTCTCGAATACCTGGCCTTCCCGTTGATCATGGTGGCGGCGTGGCGATACCGGCTGCGCGGAGCTGCTCCGGCTGCCCTCGTCGCCTCAGGTGTCGCCATCTGGTCGGCGGCTCATGGAACAGGGCCCTTCGCGACCGAAAACCTCGGCCAGAAGATGATCACTCTGCAGGTCTTCAACGTTTGCGTGGCGCTGACCTCATTCGTCCTCGCCACATTCGTTGCCACACGCGAGCATCAGGAGGAGACGACGCGACTCTATGCATCTGCAAAGGCCGCCAGCCAGGCGAAGAGCGCTTTCCTCAACATCGCCGCGCACGAGCTCAGGACGCCAATCACCGTGGTGGTGGGCTATCTGTCGATGCTCACCGACGGATCGCTCGGTCGGGTGCCAGCGTCGTGGTCAGCGCCCTTGCAGGTCGTAGTGGCGAAGACGGGCGAGCTGAGCCGCATCGTCGAGGCCCTGCTGCAGGCGTCGCTGGTCGAGAGCGATACGGGTCCGCTGAAAGGCCAGGTCGTCGACTTGCGCGAGGTCGTGGAAGACGCGATCGCCCGCGCTCAACCGCGGGCCGATCTCTTGCACGCCGATATTTCCGTGAGCCTTGCCTCGGATGTGGTCATCGTGAAGGGCGACAAGGGTCAGTTGGGCCGGGTGCTGGACAACTTGATCAACAACAGCCTTTCGTATTCGGCCCCACCGGCCAGGCTCTTCATCGACGTGTCGACCGACTCGCGGCGGGCGGTCGTTCGCGTCGAGGACAGCGGCATCGGCATTCGAGACGACGAGCGTGAGCAGGTCTTCGATCGTTTCTACCGTGGCGGCAGCCCGGCCGTCGTCAGGGTGCCCGGCGTCGGCCTGGGCCTCTACATCAGCCGCCAGCTGGCGGAGCACCACGGCGGCAGCCTTGTAGTCGAGAGCAGCACACCCGAGCTTGGAACGGTGTTTGCGCTCAACCTTCCACTGGCGGCTCGCTGATCGTCACTCGCGCTGACTAATTGCGACCGCAGTTGGGCATAATCGGATCGCAGTGCCGATACCACCCTCGTTGGCCGATCGAGCCGGCGCCCTGCTGACCATCGCGGCGCGCACCGGGCAGGAGCTGGCCGGCAAACGCCTCGCACCGATGGGCCTGACCGTGCGACTTTGCGGGGTGTTGAATCTTCTGGCCAAGGGCGCGATCTCCCAGCAGGAGCTGGGGGAACAGCTTGGGATCGATCGGACGACGATCGTCGAGCTCATCGATGAGCTCGAGCGGCAAGGGGTGGTGGTCCGACGGCGCAACGCTGCCGACCGGCGCTCATACGCGCTAAGCCTCACACCCAAGGGCCGGACGGTCCAGAAGAGGGCCTCCCGGGCGTTCGACGAGGCAGCGGACGAGTTCTTCGAGGCCCTCAAGCCCACCGAGCGACAGCTCCTGAACGACATGATGCGGCGGCTGATCGTCGCCGCCGACGAGAAGCTGGAAAAGACGCCGAAGCTCGCTTAAGTCCTCCTTCCGATCGTCAGCCAAGCAAATCATCCGCTCAAGGGAATAACGCGCTTCCAGGCCGGCTTCTGTTGGGCATGAATGGCATCAATCTCGGTCCGAAGGCGCGCCGCATCGTCCGTTTCGCAGCTCGTCTGATCAATCCGCTCGTCCTGGCCATCGCAGGGCGGCGCTGGATGCCGATCCTCGGCGTGCTGCACCACCAGGGCCGCCAGTCCGGCCGCATGTACGCGACGCCGCTGGGGATGCGGCCGCTCGGAAACACATTCGTCATGCCTCGCACGTTCGGCAAGAACGCCGCGTGGTACCTGAACGTCAAGGCAGCAGGTTGGTGCGTCGTCACCTACAAGGGTCACGACTACAAGCTGATCGACCCCGAGGTTGTCGATTACGCGACGGCAGCGCCGGCGTTCCCCCGCTACGAGCTGCTGCAGTTCCGCCTGGTCGGAATCAACGAATACCTGCGCATGACGCAGGCGCCTGATCAATCGAAAGCAGATAAGGAGCAATCACCAATGTCACAGGCATCGATCGCCAGCAAGACCTCCGCGCCGCGCAACCTTGGCGTGGCGCTGATCGTGATCGCGTTTGCGCAGCTGATGGTCGTCCTCGACACCACCATCGTGAACGTCGCGTTGCCCTCGATCCAGCGAGCGCTACGGTTCAGCTCGACCGACCTGGAGTGGGTCGTCAACGCGTATTCGCTCGCGTTCGGCGGACTGCTCCTGCTCGGCGGCCGGGCTGGAGACCTGTTCGGCCGGCGCCGGATGTTCGTCGGAGGCGTCCTATTCTTCGCGGCCGGCTCTTTCGCCGGCGGGCTGGCCACCAGCTCGACATGGCTGATCATCGCTCGCGTCGTGCAAGGAGCGGGCGCCGCCATAGTGGCGCCGACCGCGCTCTCGCTGATCGCCGACACGTTCAAGGAAGGCGCCGCGCGCAATCGCGCGCTTGGTATCTACGCCGGCGCGGCGGGAAGCGGTGGAGCCATCGGCTTGATCCTCGGCGGTCTCATCACCAACTACGTCTCGTGGCGGTGGGTGATGTTCGTCAACGTCCCCATCGCGCTGCTTCTGGCTGTCGCCGCGCCGCGTGTGCTCGCGGCGTCTGCAGGCCGGTCCGGCCGACTCGACCTCCCCGGCGCGATCAGCGTCACCGGCGGAATGACGCTTCTCGTCTACGGCCTGTCGCGAGCCGCGACGCATGATTGGAACGACGCGATCACGGTGGCGGCGCTTGGATTCGGAGCAAGCCTTCTTGTCCTGTTCCTGATCATCGAGCTTCGAAGCAAGCAACCGCTCATGCCGTTGAGCCTGTTCTCCAATCGCAACCGGTCGGGGGCCTACGCCCTACGGATGGTCGCCGGCGCCATGACGCTGGCCGTCCTCTTCTTCCTCACGCAGATCGTCCAGAACGTCCTCGGTTACAGCCCCCTCAAGGCCGGATTCGCCTTTCTGCCCCTCGGCGTGGGGGTCGTCATCGCGGCCACGGTCACCTCTCGAGTCATCGGCCGGATCGGCCCGCGCGTGCCGATCGCTCTCGGCGCGATCGTGGTAGCGGGCGGCCTGCTATGGCTGTCTCGCATCGGCGATCACGCCACATACGTCTCTGACATCTTCGGCCCGCTGGCCATTCTTTCGATCGGCCTCGGGCTCATCTTCTTGCCGACGACTCTGATTGCGGTGTCGGGTGCGGCCCAGCACGAGAGGGGTCTCGCCTCAGCGGTGCTCAACGTCAGCCAGCAGCTGGGCGGTTCGATCGGCCTCGCGGTGCTCGGCACGGTGGCCGCCAATGTGACCAAGAGCAACCTCGTCAACGTGCGGCCGACACACGCTGCGATCAGCCACGCCGAGACGATCGGTTTCGCCACGGCATTCGAAATCGGGACTCTGATCGCGCTCGCGGGTTTCGCCATAGCCCTGCTGTTCATTCGCGCTCGCTCGCAGAAGACAGCGGCCGAGGCTCTACCCGAGGCGGCGTGATCGCCGGTTGATAGGGCGCGTGTCCCATTCGATGGGCCGCGCGCCCCGACCCACATATGTCTTTACCTCACATATATAGGACGCGCGATCGCTGCTCGGCTCGATGCTCCATTTGTACGACCGGACATTCCCGCATTTGTACGGCGACTCGCCGCGCCGCGCCGCAATAAGTTTTTGCTGTCAGGTCGCGGAAGGGTGTTTTTTGGAGGACGTTGGCGCAGTGATGATGAAGCAGTGGTGACGATGACGCCCGCCGTGGTCGGACCCAAGGCCAGGCCCGAAGCTCCAGTCCTCCGGCTCCCTCGCTCCGAGCAGGGCATGCAGACAGAGCGCGAGCGGATCGCGAACGAGCTTGCGCGCGAGCTGCACGACCAGGTCGCGCAGTCTTTGACGGGCTTGCTGGTGCAGACAGAGGTCTTCATGAGAGAGCAGCAGAGCCAGCCCGACGTAGTCGATCAGCTCGCCTTCGTTCGGACGACTGTGCGCGAGGTCCTCAACGACCTGCGCCAGATCCTGTGCGACCTGCGTGGAGAGCCAGGTCTCGCCAACAGCCTGGTGCCGGCGCTCATGCAAGGCCTCTTTCCCACCTATCAAATGCGGACCGGGATGAAGGTGAGCCTGTGGGCATCACCCTCCTGGCCGGCGTCACTTCCGCCCGAGACCTCGATCCACATCTACCGGATCATCCAGGAAGCGCTCACCAATGCCCACAAGCACGGCGGAGCGACGAACGTCCAGGTCGCCCTCAAGGCGTCGACCGAAAGGCTGGTTGTGAGCATCCGCGACGACGGGCGCGGCATCGCCTGGCTCGATGAGCAAAAGCCGATCGGCATGGGACTCGTAGGCATGCGCGAAAGGGCAGCCCTCACGGGAGGGGTGCTTACCATTCGGAGCCGCCCGCTTGCGGGAACCACGATCACGGTCAGTATTCCGACGGAGGCGCTGCGGTGGTCACCGAAGCACGTGTTGCCCGCGTCCTGATCGCGGACGACCAGACGCTCTTCCGGCGCGGGCTCGCCCGGCTTCTCGAGGAAGACCCGCGGATCGCGCTGGTCGGCCAGGCCGCCGATGGACATGACGCGGTCAAGAAAGCCGCGGCCCTCAGACCCGATGTCGTCCTGATGGACTTGCGGATGCCGGGGATGGACGGCGCTGAGGCCACCCAGCAGATCATCCGCGAGCACCCGGAGGTCAAGGTCCTGATCCTGAGCACGTTCGAGGCGGACAGCTACGTCCTCCAGGCGCTGAAGGCGGGCGCGAGCGGATACATCCTCAAGGACGCCGAGCCCGCCGCGATCGCCTCGAGCATCATGTCGGTGCTGTCGGGCGAGCGCGTGATGGCGGGGGCGGTCGCGAATCGCGTTCTCGACATGCTCACCGGTTCGAGCACGCCAAAGGAGTTCTACGACGGACTGACCGCCCGCGAGGTCGAGATCCTGAAGCTGATGGCCAAGGGCCAAGCCAACAAGCAGATCGCGTTCAACTTGAAGATCAGCGAGAAGACGGTCCGCAACCACATCAGCCACATCTACGAAAAGCTGCAGATCTATGACCGCGCGCAGGCCGTCCTTTATGCGGTAAGGAAAGCTCTTGTCGAGCTCTGAGGCCAGCCATGGGCGCCCACCACCAGTCTGAGCCGGCCGGGGGCAGAGGGGCGGATCGCTCGCCGGCGGCGGGCCGGGTGCTCCTGGCCGTGGGCGACACCGCCTTTGCAGACCTTTACCGGGAAACCCTGGCTTCGGTTGGCTGGCACGTCGACGTCGTCCATAACTGGAGGTCGACGCGAGCGCGGCTGCTCAAATCGCTGCCGGACGTCCTCGTCCTGAACCAACTGCCGGACATGAAGCAGATCGATGCTCTCGAGAACATTCGCGCTCATCCGGCGACCAAAGCCCTGCCCGTGGTTCTCCTCACCGACACGCTCGATACGGGAGATCTGGCGCGGGCGCAGGAGCTGGGCGTGCTGGGCCTCCTGATCAAGACTCGCGCCACCCGGACCGCGCTTTCCGACACACTCCGCCACCTGCTGCAGAACCGCTCCGAGTCGGCGACCAATGGCGGGACGAGCGGGCCGCGCTCGACTGACTCGGCCTGAGGCCCGGGCGCCAGAGCCGGGACGAAGCCCAAAACACCTGTGACACCCAGCGCCCGAACATGGGCGAAGCCCGGCCGGCATTCCCGATGTGACCATTGGCGGCGCTGGGACCGCTCAATAGCATCGGATTGATGGACAGCCCATGATCGCGCCCGACGTGGAGCTCGGCGAGAACGTGGTCCTCCATCACCCCGACCAGGTGAACCTGTACGGGTGCAAGGTGGGCGACAACTGCAAGATCGCCTCGTTCGTGGAGATCCAGCGCGGCGTCGTTGTCGGCAGCAATGTGAAGATCGAGGCTTTCGTCTTCATCCCGACGGGCGTAACGATCGAGGATGGCGTTTTTGTCGGGCCTCACGTCTGCTTCTCGAACGATCGCTATCCGGCGGCGGTCGACGAGAAAGGGAAGCTTCTCAAGGTGGGGGACTGGCAGGTCGTGCCCACGCTGGTGCGCCGCCGCGCGAGCATCGGCGCTAACGCCACCATCGTCTGCGGTGTGACCATCGGCGAAGGCGCCATGGTCGGGGCGGGTGCCACCGTGACGCGTGACGTGCCGGCGGACTCGCTGGTGCTTGGGAATCCCGCTCGGATCGTCGGACCTCGGCCGCGGTGGTGGAGCCGGCCACCAGTGCGCGCTCGCAAACAGAAGCTCGACCTCGGATGACCATCGACCTTCCGGTCGCATCCGAGAAACCGCTCGACCGCAGCCCCTACAGCATGTTCCGGCGCCTCCAACGGCGCAAGCCGACCTGGACCGTCGGCGTGGCCGTGATCGGCTATGGATACTGGGGTCCGAACCTGGTTCGCAACTTCGCCGAGCAGCCTGCCGCCAAGATGGTCGCGGTGAGCGATCTCTCCGTCGAGCGGCTCACGCAGGTGCATACGCGCTACCCGAAGGTGAAGCTGACCACGGACTTCCGCGACATCCTCGCCGATCCCAACGTCGACGCCGTGGTCGTCGCGACGCCGGTCTCATCGCACTTCGACATCGCGATGCGAGCGCTGCAAGCAGGCAAACACGTCCTGGTGACCAAGCCGATGACCGCGAGTTCGGAGCAGACGGCCAGGCTGATCGAAGAGGCGGAGCAACGCGGGCTCGTGCTCATGGTCGACCACACTTTCGTGTTCACCGGAGCCGTCCAGACCCTCAAGCAGCTGGTCGACAGCGGCAACCTGGGCCAGCTCTACTACTACGACTCCGTGCGCGTGAACCTCGGACTGTTCCAGCGGGACGTCAACGTGCTCTGGGACCTCGCGGTCCACGACCTGGCGATCATGGATTACGTACTGGGACAGCGGCCGGTCGCCGTGGCCGCGACCGGGTCGGCGCACGTGCCCGGGCACCAGGTGAACCTCGCCTACCTCACCTGTTACTACACCGGCAGCCTCATCACCCACCACCACGTCAACTGGCTGGCGCCTCTGAAGATCCGGCGGACGCTGATCGGGGGCGCGCGCCAGATGATCGTGTACGACGAGCTCGAGCCGAGCGAGAAGATCAAGGTCTATGACAAGGGCATCATCCTGGCCGACTCGCAGGGCGCCGTCGAGTCGATGATCGGTTATCGAACCGGCGACATGTGGGCGCCCAAGCTCAGCCTGACGGAGGGGCTGAGAGTGGAGGCCGAGCATTTCCTGGAGTGCGTCGCACACCGCCGCCAGCCGCTGACGGACGGCCACTGCGGGCTGCGCATCATCAGCATCCTGGAGGCGGCCGCGAGGTCCCTCGCGCAGCAGGGGCGGCCGGTTGAGCTGGAGAACGACGCCTCCGGCTCGGAGGCGCTGCCTTCACAAGCCTCATGACGGCAACCGCAAGGTCGCCGGCGGCAGGAACGGGATCGGTGACGTCACAGACGGAACCCACCAGCTCGCCGCCGAACAGCGAGCGCACATAGGCTCCCGGCGAGAAGAAGCCTGCGCGGACACCCTGGATTCCGGCCGGGACGTCGGTGAGGAGGCGTATCCACCGCGGGCCGTATCGCGGTTGGCCGAAAACGACGTGGCGACCGAGTGAACGCTCGTACTGGATGTGCGGGAAGTCCAGGCCACACGCGATGCACAGAGTGTGCCAGCCCCATGGCCTGGGATTGACGTCCAGCAGCAGCTGCCTCCCGTCACGCGCGTCACGGATGAACTCCACCTCGACCACGCCGGAGATCCCCAGCCGGCCGACGATCTGTTGGGCGGGGTCCATCAGTCCCGGAACGTCGATCGCCTCCACGAAGCTGCTGCTCAAGCCGTAATCGATCGGATACTGTCGCGTCCGCCTTGCGGTCATTGCACTCACGATTCGACCGCCCTCGGCAAACGCTCCCACCGAGGACTGGCTCTCGGCGGGGATGATCTCCTGGACCATGATGTGGTCGGCGGGCATGATGGCCGCGGCGACACCGTAGCTCGCGATTAGCTCGTCCATGTCCCTGACCGGCAGCGCTTTACGCCCAATCGCGTGCTGCATGTCGACAGACACGGTCGGCTTGACGATCGCGGGAAAGGTGACGTTGAGCTCATCGAGCGAGCCCTCATCGGTCGGGTACCAGGTGCGAGGGTGAGCGACGCCCATCTCATCGGCCGCGTCGTGCAGCAACCTCTTGTCGTGAGCTTGCCTGAGTACGTCCCAGTGAGGCGTGATCAGCCGGTAGGCGGACGATAGGAGCTCGCGATTCCGAGCCACCAGCTCGAGGGCGTCGTCTTGCACCGGCCAGAGGACGCAGCCTTCCATCCCCGCCGAGCCGGCGATGTTCAGCAAGAAGCTCGGCATCGCCTCCGAGCACATGGATTCGCGCCATCGGAAACGCCGGGTTACGTACCGCGAAAACCAGGCGGACCGGGGCAGGTTGTCCACGACCGCGACACGAATGCCGCGCCGGCCAAGGCTGCGAGCCACGCCCAGCGCTTTGAAGTCGCTGCCGAGCAGGAGCACCCCCGGCTCGGGGCCTGCCATCAGACCGGGCCTAATTGAGCTCGGCGGCCCGCCGCGCCACCCGCTGTGCCGAGATGTGGGCGCCGGCCACGAAGCGGCAGATCGGGCCAAAGGTCCTGCCCGCCAGCCCCCCGACGAAATGAAGCCCGGCCACGGACGACTCGAACCATTCGTCGAGCACAGGGAAGCCATCGTGCTGGTCGAGCTTCTCGCGCACCGATGAATCCAGAAACGGGATCTGGCCGACGTCGGGCCGATAACCGGTCCCCAGCAAGAGGTGATCTACCTCGCGGGATGTTCCGTCGCTGAGACGAAGGCGCAAACCGCCAGTGCCCAGCGTCGTCTCCAGCACCTCGGTGAAGGCGGTGACCGGGATCTTGCCCTCGACTCGCGGACGCAGCCAGCCGGCTCCCGCCGGCCGTACGGCGCGTGTCTCGATCCGCTTCCGCAAGCCGACGGGCAGGCGCCTCATCAGCATAGGTGCGCCGCACAGCCAGTTAAGGCCTGGCGGACCGACGTCGGTCGGCGGATACAGGAGCGTGCGCATCAGTCCACCGCGGTGGTAGAGCGTGCGGTTGATCCAGTGGACCGGCCCGCGAGCGATCACCTCCACCCGCGCTCCCTCGTCATGGAGAATGGCGGCCGACTCGAGCGCGCTCTGGCCGGCGCCGATCACGGCCACCCGACAATCGCGGAACCGCGAGAAGTCGATGTGCTCGCCGCTGTGGCTGGCGAGCTGGACGGGCAGGCCGCGGGCGAACTCGGGAATAAAGGCGAACTGCCTCACCCCGACCGCCACGACGACCCGCGCCGCGTCAACGGCCCGTCCGTCGGACAGCGTCAGCTCGAACTCGCTCCCCTGACGCCGAACGCACTGAACGAGAACTCGGTCGATCTCAGCAACGCCGTGCTCACGGAACCAATCCGCGTACTTGAGGAAGAAGGCCAGCGGTATCGGCTCGGCCGGGCTGGATCCGGTGGCCCTGCAGAACTTGTCGAGGCTGAACGCGCCTTCAGGGTCGGAAAGGCTCGATGCGCTCCAGACCGACTTGAGGTTCATCCGGGCCGGCATCGCCTGCCAGGATTCGAGCGGCTCGCCGAACACGTGGGTCGGAACTCCACGCGCGCGAAGGTGCGCCGCAATCGACAGGCCGTACGGACCGGCGCCGATGACCGCGGTGGTTTTCGAGGGCAGCTTGGCCGTCATCCTTTGCGCAACTCCAACGCTAGGTCGTAACCGAGCTCAACCGACATGGGCAATCCCCACCAGGTCGTGCAGCCCGCCCGCGCCACCGGGACTTGCGCCCACTCCCGCGTGGGCTGTGCCCATTTCTCCATCCAGGGTTCGTCGGCTAGCCTGGACCTATGCGCCAATCATCCGCGGGGACGGATTGGATTGCGCGCGGAAACCTTGGACGATAGGCCTCCCTTCACGCTCTTGCATGCTCTTGTGCACCGGCACCGGATCATCCTGGCGATCGCGGGTGTCTTCTGCTTGGCCGCAGGTGCGCTGTCGGTTCTCTTGCCGAAGACATACGAGGCGACGGCCATCATCTACCTCGACACCGCCCGCACGGCCACGGATTTCGATGCCGGAATCGCCGCCGGCGACCTGCTGCAGCACGACTTCATCGTCTCCGCCAACAGCAGGCCCACTCTCCAGGAGGCATGCACCACGCCGGCCATCGGCTGCTCGGCGAGCGACCTGGTGGCGCCTGAGACGACGATCGGCAAGCTCGTCAGCGCAAGCGTGTACCGTGGCACCAGCGAGCTGGCCATCGAGGCCAAGGGCCGCACGCCGGCCGATGCCGCGGCGCTCGCGAACGCCGTGGCGCAGGCCGTGATCGACCAGGACTCGGCGGAGGTCATCAGGCTTTACCAGCCGGCCAAGGACAACCTCAACAAGCAGCTGGCGCAACTGGCATCCCAGATGGATGCGGAGCAGAAGGCGCTCGCGGCCAGCCCACAGGGAAGCTCCGCCGCCGCCGCCCATGAGGCTGCGCTGACACGGCTCCAGAACGCGTACGCGTTGACGATGACGCGGCTGATGGACTTGAGCCAGCGGCAGGATCGCCTCACCAACGTCGCCACGATCATCCAGCCGGCGCTGCCGCCCTCGAAGCCGGAATCGCCGAACCCGCTCCTCTACGTCGGTGCTGCCCTTGTCGCCGGTCTCTGTGTCGGTGTATTCATTGCCCTGCTCATCGAGCGTTTCGACGATCGCATATTCAGCGCCGAAGGCCTGGCCAAGGCGGCCGCGATCCCTCCGGCCTTCGTCACCCACGACGTGCAGAGGCTGCTGTTTCCAAAGACGAAGAACGCTTACTCGCTCGCGCTCGCGAACATGCTGGCCCGCGCCCCGAACATACCGCATGTGTTGCTCGTGGTTGCCGCGTCGGCACGAGACCACAGCGACCCGGTGGCCGGCGGACTGGGTGCGGTCGCGGCCGGCGCAGGCCAGCGGGTGACGGTCATGGAGTTCGACGGTCACTCGCGTGGTGGTGCCGGCCTCCACCCGGAGGTCGCCGGCGTGACCACGATCCCAATGCCTGAGGCCTTGAGCCACAGTCCCGCCGGTGTTTCCAGGATGCAGGGCCTGCAAGGCCTTCAGGACGGCGAGTTCGTGCTGATGTCCGTGCCCTCGCCCGACGTCAGTCCGGCCGCGCTCGCCCTCGGGCGGTCGGTCAAGCAGTCGATCATCGTGGCCACCGACGGAGTCACACACTTCGGAGATGCCCGGCGCACCGCGGACCTGCTCCGTGAGTCCGGCGTCGACGTCCTGGCCGGAATCCTTGTGAAGAGCTGAGCGCGAAGGGAGCCCGGCTGTTGCGGAGCGGCGTGGTCCGGAACGCGATGGGCCTTTACGTGCTGCAATTTGGGAGCTACCTGCTGCCGATCGCCACCATCGTCTTCCTCGCGCGTTTGCTCGGCCCGCAAGGCTGGGGCGGGCTGGCTTTCATGCAAGCCTTCGCCGGCTACGTGATGCTCGTCGTCACCTACGGCTTCAACTACTCGGCGACGCGCGAGGTGGCGCGCCACCGCGACGATCCGGACCAGCTCTCGGAGCTCGTAGCCGGCGTGATCGGCGCCAAGGCTGCGCTGACGGTCGTGGCGCTTGTGGTGGCCTTGCCGGTCAGTCTCCTGGTCGCGCCCATCCATCGCTATCAGAGCCTTTTCTGGCCGGCGATGGTGTGGGCCCTGTCGCTCTCCTTCAGCTTGAACTGGTTCTTCCAGGGCCTCGAACGCATGGGCTTCGTGGCCCGCTGGGAGTCGGCGGCCCGGGTCCTCGCGCTCGCGGGCATCCTGCTTGCGGTGAGGTCGCCGGCGGACACGTGGAAGGTGCTCGCCATCCAGGGCGGCACGATGAGTGCCGCGGTCCTGATCGAGTTTGCCGTCACCTATCGAGAGGTTCGTTTTCAAATCCCGACTGCTCGAGCTGTCGCTCGCACGCTGCGCCTCGGTTGGTCGACGTTCCTTTACCAGGGCGCCCTCAGCTTCTACACCACGGGCAACGGATTCCTGCTCGGGCTGTTCGGCACGCCGGCGGCCGTCGGCTACTACGTCGGGGCGGAAAGGATCAGCAAGGCCTTTTCGACTCTGCTGTTCCCCATCACGCAGGCGGTCTTCCCACGCATCAGTCATCTGGCGTCGCACGCGCGGGGTGAGGCGGCGCGGCTGGCCCGTAAGAGCTTGCTGATCGTCGGCGCCGCCGGCTGCGCGATGGGCTTGATCATCTTCCTGGGGGCGCCGATCCTCGTACGGATCGTGCTCGGGCCCGGATTCGACAACGCCGTCGTCGTGCTCAGGATCCTTGCCCTTCTGCCGCCTCTGATCGCCCTCAGCAACGTGCTGGGGATCCAGTGGATGCTCGCCCTGGGCCTCGACCGCCTCGTCAACATCGTCGTCGTGTCGGCGTGCGTGCTCAATGTGAGCCTTGCGATCATCCTGGTTCCGCACTATCTCGAGGTCGGGATGGCCGTCGCCGTCGTCGCGTCGGAGACCCTGGTGGCGTTTGGGCTCTATGCGGTGCTTCGCATGAAGAATCTCGATCCGATCGAGATCGCGGCCTGGCCGGTCGCTGAGGACCCCATGCCGGCGACCACCGGAGCAGCCGTCCAACCGTGAGCGCGCCGGTCGTCTCCGAGGCCCTATCTCTTTACCCAGCGGTCCTCGCCCTCATCGGCGCGCTCGGCCTGCTCGCCCTGACGGCATGGAGGCCGGCAATCGGCCTTGCCGTGTACGCATTCTCGATCTCTTTGACGACCGGGCTCGGCCGGGGCACGCTCATCCCGGTCCTGCGGCCGAACGAGGCCATCTTGCTGGTCGTGGTTTCCGGCCTCGCGCTCCATTACCTGCCCCGCCGTCAGAGGCGTCCGATCACCAGCCTGGACCTGGCCATGGGGGCGTACGCGATCGGGGTCGTGGTCATCTCGTCGCTCGTGCTGATCCTGTCACGCTCGCCACATCTGTTCGATCCCGACACGCTGCGCGGCGTCCTGTCCCCGCTGCAGCTGCTCCTCGTCTATGCCGTCTACTCGCGCGTCGACCTTGGCAGCAGGGCTGTGCAGGCGGTCCTCAATGTGACGATGCTGGCGAGCATCTTCGTCAGCCTTCTCGCGGTTGCGGAGCTTGCGGATCTTCCCGGTGCGAGGGACTTTGGTTCGACGTACTACCCCCCGGCGGTCAACCTCTTCAATGCTTTCGAGCCGGGCTACCGGCCGATATCGACGCTTGGCCACTACAGCGCGGTCGGAGCCTTCGCGACTGTGAACTACATGCTGGCGTTGACGCTGTCCACCATGCGGGCTCCTGGATTCCCACGGCTCTGGCTGAGCCTCGTCATGGTCGTCAACCTGGCAGGTCTGGTGGCGAGCCTGACCTGGGCCCCGCTCATTGCGCTCCCACTGGTCACCATCCTGGTCCTCTGGTACGGACGCCACGTACCGCGCCAGTTCGTGCTGACGGTGGCGGCGCTGGCGATCGCGTTGGTGTTGTTCTGGCCCGCGGTGAGCTCGCGGGGAGCGGCGCAAGGCGTGCTCTCTTCGGGGGGATCGAACCTGGTCATCCCTGAATCGTTTGCCTATCGCATTCGTGTCTGGCAGGCGTTCTTCGTGCCGGCGCTCTCCGACAACTTCCTGCTCGGCACCGGGACTGTCATCCCGAGCGAGGTGCCGACGCCGCTCACGAACTTCGTCGACAACGAGTACCTGCGGGAGGGCTTCCGTGCCGGCATCGTCGGGATCGCGCTTCTGCTCACGATGTTCGCTACGGTCGCGGTGCTGGCTGTGCGATCACGCGCGAGCCCAGATCCCATGCGCCGCAGCCTCGCGGCGGCGTGCCTGGGCATGGTGTTGTTCTTCGCTTTCGTGGGTCTGACGGCCGAGTACCTGTTCTTCGCGGGCGTGTCTCAGGAATTCGGGATGCTGCTGGGGCTGTTCAGCGCCTCGATGCTGAACCAAGAGACCGCTAGCTCGCGAGCTTCACGGGCGGGGCGACGCGAGCCTCTGCCTGATCGAACAATGAGGCCCATGCCTTCATTGCGGACTTGAGCGTGGCCCAGTAATCGCCCTCTAGGTCAAGGCTCTCGGCGATCTGCTCGTAGCATCCGCCGACCGTGTCAGCAGTAAGCCCGATCGCGTCCACTTTGCGCCAGAGCACCTCGTTGATCGGGTAGCCGGGCGTCTCTTTGATCAAATTGACCTCCGGGTTCGACGCCCGCGAGTGGAGGATCGATGGAGCGCCGGAGCTGATCGCGAAGCCGAGGTGGTCGGCGACCTTCTTTGCGAACACACCTGCCCAGATGTCGCCGAAACGGTCGTATGGCCACGGGGTCCCATCGCGGCTCTTGCCCATGAGGAGGAAGTACAGCCCGGGAATCATTGCGGGACGAAAAGCGAGGTTCATTCCGCACATCGGAAAGAACCGCCCGTGCGGCACGCGCTGAACGGTGGTCGCCGGCTCGAGCCTGTGATCGGGCAGAAGCAGTTGTGTCCTCGCGTCGAAATCGGGGACGTTTGACCACAAGCCGTGGTGGATCATCGTCGGCATCGTCGCGTGGCGGATCTCGTATGGAAACCCACGTGCCGGCATCGGCCCGTCCAGCGTGCTCCACCAGCGATCGTCATCCCAGCGCCGGTCGAGAGCATCACGGACCAGGGATAGGAATGACGGCGCGTAACCCTCCTCCGGGTAACAGTCGTCGTCAAGCGTGACCACGAAATCGCAGGGGTCCTGCGCCGCGAGGTAATACCCGAACGAGCGCACGCAGTCAGAGCGCCGAGGGATGATCCAGGCCCGATCTCCAAGCTGCTCGTCGATATCCTTCCAGCTGTAGTGCTCCACCCACCCGGGGAGCGCGAACGTCTTCTCAGGGTTGTCCTCGACGACGATCACCCGGTGACCGCTGAATTCCGCCGCCCATTGCTCCAGGAACCGCAGAATGCTGTGCTCGCGGATGGTCGGCACGACGATCGTGGCTCTGATCATCCGTATGCGACCAGCTTTCCTTTCAAGGCGCGTCGAGCCCCGCGAAGGACTGTGAGCACGTACAGCGGCGAGAGGGACGGGAGCTCCGACAGCATCCTCAGCGAGATATAGGCGGGGTACCACGGCCTGAGCAAGGCCGGCAGCTGAATTCGCCCATACCGCCAGTGGATGTACATGGTGTTGCGATACAGGTAGTAGAACTTCCACCGGCTGGAATGCCGCGGCCGGACATACGGGTGGTAGTGAACCGCGTGGACGCAGACACCAACCCGAAAGCAGGCTGCCTTGCACCGCATCATGTATTCGTTCTCGTCGCCCCAGATGAAGAGGTCGGCCAGCACGAACCCGATCGCCTCTGGAACCGTCCTCCTGATCAGGACCCCGTTGAAAAGGGCGGCGACGCCTTCATAGA
>Ga0209160_1000842_pt1 | contig 25522 bp, 22 predicted proteins | sample GraSoiAngelo_153_FD_186167 | JGI IMG/M metagenome (GOLD analysis project Ga0209160, IMG submission 186167) | Grasslands soil microbial communities from the Angelo Coastal Reserve, California, USA - 14_1009_12_40cm (SPAdes) (version 2) | ecosystem: Environmental > Terrestrial > Soil > Grasslands ...
GGTGCCCGTCGCCACCACCGTGAATGTCGCCGTCTGCCCCGCCGTCACCGTCTGACTCGCTGGCTGCGTGGTGATCGTCGGCGCTACCGGCGCTGCATTCACCGTCAGCGTGGCTGCCGTGCTCGTCGCGGTCCCCGCACTGTTGCTCACCACCACCGTGAACTGCTCCCCGCTTTGCGAGGTCGTGGTCGCCGCCGTCGTGTACGTCGCTGCGTTCGCCGCCCCGCTGATCGGCGAGCCGTTCATCTGCCACTGATAGTTCAGCGGACCCGTGCCCGTCGCCACCACCGTGAACGTCGCCGTCTGCCCCGCCGTCACCGTCTGATTCGCCGGCTGCGTGGTGATCGCTGGCGCCACCGCCACGGCATTCACCGTAAAGTTCACTCCTGTGACGTCGGCCCCGTTGACCGTCTTACTCTGGCTGCTTGGAGTAAACGTATAACCCGAGTGACTCGGAGCAACCCCGTACGTCCCGTTGGGTAATCCAGCAAACACATAATTGCCCGAGTTGTCTGCTGTCGTGGTCGAGCTCGCCGCCCCAGTCAGTGTCAGCGTCGCCCCGCTTCCTCCGGCTGAAGGGCTAATCGTTCCTGAAACGTTGAAGCCGCGCGTCGCAAAGCTGTGGCCGAAGCTCTTCCCGTGATTATTGGTCGAGCTGGTCGAACTGACTTGATAGTAGTAAGTGGTGCCCGCGGCTAGGCTAGAAAGAGTTACCTGGTGGCTCGTGACCATCGTTGAATCAACTGGAGTGCTGGTTCCGTAGGAGGGGGTGGTTCCATAATCGACCGATGAGCTTGCTGGGACGTTCGTTGTCCAGACGATCTGAGTGGTGTATGCCGTAATGGATGTGGCTTGTACGTTGGTAATGCTAAGAGTAGAGGGCGACGGATTGGTGCTGCTGCCACTAACCAAGCCCGCGCAACCACTCAACACGAATGGCACCAGCGCCAACACGGTCAAGAGCACACAGCCCTGCCAAGAATTCTGGAGCTCGCGAAACCTTTTACTATGTGTTTGTGTTTGCGGAGTGGCCTGCCGACCCTTTACAAAATTTCCCCGCTGCTGTTTGTCAGAGAAAAAACCAAAAGCGTGTTCAGACGCGAAAAACTGGCGAGATGTCTGACTCTCTTTCGCTCTCATTATTTCCTCTGGGCTGAGGTCAGGACGTACTCGGAAACGGGGGTGGGGTCCGCTCGGGTCGCTGCTCTGGATTGCCCTAACTCCACTACACGTGGATGATAGACAGACGAACACTCCGCTAACTACTGGTGTGAGGAACAGTTTTGGTGCAGGGCTCAAATCCGAACTGCATGCTTCGCGTGCAGTGTCCTTCGGCCAGTTACCAACTGCCCGATTGGACGAGTCCCCTAAGAGATATACGGGGAGGAATTTAATTATTGAATCTTCTTCTGTTGGTGAAGAGTCGGATGCTTACAGCAAAAGAATTGTGAACGCAAATGAATCAGACTATTGAATCGTATCGCTTGGAGAAGTTCCGGACGAAAAGAAAGCTTGTCGTAGGATCCGTTAGTCTGCGGCAGAAGGAGATCGACCCGCCTCGTCTTCCTGCCTCGAGGCCATACTCTTACGTTTTGCGGCCAAGCCAGCATCGCGAATCTTGTATATCAGGAGTCGATAGCTGATCTTTAGTTCTTGAGCTGCTTTTCTTCGATTCCAGTGATTGGCGCGCAGCGCTGAGAGGATTATGTTTTTTTCGCTGGCCCGGATGGCCTCTTTGCACAGGCTCTTTAAAGGAACGACTCCCTCACGAATCGACGCCGAAGGGAGAGACGAAGTAACCGACCGTGTCACCTCCTCCGTGATTGATGCGGTTGGACCAAGGAGGACATGCCGCGCAATGCCGTTCGAGAGCTCGCGGATGTTTCCAGGCCATTCCATGCACTGCATATAGTGCAGCGTTTCCATGCTGAGCGGCTCTGCCTGCTTTTTGAATTGTTCTTGGCACCGCACGAGAAAATGTTCGGCCAACAAAGGAATGTCTTCCCGGCGATCGCGTAAGGGTGGCAACTTTAGGCAGACTACGTTGATGCGATAGTACAGATCCGCCCGGAACGATCCCTTTACAATTTCCTCGTCGAGATCTTTATCGGTAGCGCAGATCAATCGCGTTTCGACCGATCTCTCCACCTCATCGCCGATTCGAGAAAAACAGCCATCCTGAAGAAACTGCAGCAGCTTGCTTTGCGAAGCCAAATCGAGGTCCGCAATTCCGTCGAGAAACAGCGTGCCATTATGCGCAAGTTCCACTCGCCCCGGCTTCGGCTCACGCGCTCCGGTAAACGCGCCCTTTTCGTAGCCGAATAGTTCACTTTCCAGCAGCGTTCCGGGTATTGCTGCACAATTGACCTTGACGAAATGGCTGTGGCAGGCGGCCGAATGACTGTGAATCCATCTTGCCAAAAGCTCTTTCCCCGTTCCCTTCGGGCCATACAGCAATACGGCAATACTGGTCCCCGCGATTTTCGCCGCTCGCTTGCGAACCTCTTTCATGGCCTCGGAACGGCCAAATAGAACCTCATCTGGCGGCAACGCGTTAGCCAGTTCAGTGCTCGTTGTTTTTGTCCGTTGTTCGGCAGACATATTCCGCTCAGGGATTTAGTGGAGGAAGGGAAGCACACGACAGACCATCGAACGAATCCGGCCACAAAGTCATTTATGGTCAGGTTCGTCCATTAACCTGTTTGCTCGAAAGGACTTAGACCGGGAAGAGGCGGAGTGGTTTTAGTACCGCCCTAAGAAGCTAAACTGTTGCCGTAGGAATTAAATAGTAAAAACTTCTCCCACGCTCGAAAATAATTTTCTCTCGCTGGATACTGTAGTGCTCAATTCCATCTTCAAGGACCGATCGGTGCGTTCTCAATCTGCCGATTCGAACAGGCTCTATCTTGGTGGAAAAATAAACGCTTCTAACAGGTCCGCCCTGGCCTTCTCGTCCGACGCCACCACCCGCAAGATGTCGCTCACTGAGAGCATTCCCCGGAATCCCTGGTGCTCTTCGAGCACGATGAGATGGAAGATGGTGTTCTGCTCCATCAATCGCAGGCATTCCTCCATGGTCATCTCGGGCGTAACGGTTACGAGCTCCCGCGTCATGATGTCCGAAGCCTTCATCCACGCAGGACACTTGTTTTCCGCTGCCACTTTGTCGGAAACATCGCTGTGCGAGATTACACCCACGATCTTTCCGTTAGCATCCACCACTCCTACCGAGCGCACCTGTTTCTCTCGTAGATACAGAGCCACCTGATGCACGCTGGTTTCTTCAGTGACAGAATAAACTTCCTTGCGGGAACCTATAAGATCGCCAACCTTCATTGGACCCTCCCCGGAGGCTCATCTGGCCGGATACTAGGCCTAAACCGTCAGGGATGCAAGATGCGTTCCAAATTACTGCGGTCCGTAGCGAAAGCCCCAAAAAACGGGAAAAAACTGCCTTTGAACTCACCCGCGGGATACAGACCTGTTCGAAAGAGGTTGCCTCACGCCCGGGCTGCTTCTCCTCGGACAATATCGTACCGGTCAATCACCGCAGCAACGCCCATTCGGGCATTGCCGTCCTCCACTCGCGACTCCACGCGGATAACCTTTCCCTGAGCGCGGACAAACACCTCTGAACCGTGCGTTACCTCTGCCGGCAGTGTCAGCGTTAAATCAAGTTCCGATCCGGCTTGTAGGTCTTGATCCATTACGAAATAAAGACCGCGTGTCGAGATGTCGCGGGTCTTGCCCTCTTGTGATTCCAACGACATCCCCATTGGGACTCGAATGATGATCGGTAAGGATAGATCATACCGTCGAGTAGTGCGACGTTCCGTTATTCCCCCCATTCTCCAATTCACGCCGCGGATATTCGCTCTTCCCCGCGTTCCCTTCTTCGAATTGAATTTACAAACGATGGATCCCGCGTGTCGCCCAGGCTGGCTCTCGAACCGATTTCTTGCCTGCTCATTTGCTACCCAACTCATTGCGGGTTTTGTCCGGGACAAAGTAACTCAATTTTCCGAAAATGCGCTATCGTTTTCTTTATACGTTGACGAAGTTACTTATCTCCAAGTCCCCATAGCCCTTTCGTGAACCCGCCAACCGTCGGAAATAAGGGAGAGGCTGGCAATGCTAGTCTTGTCGCGTCCCCACCGGCGAAGGGTTTGCCTCAGTGCCTACTGCCGCTGATTTCCGGGTGCGAGGCGTATCCAGGTTGAATTGCCGCATCTTGTAGAGCAGTGCCTTGTAGCTGATCCCCAGCATCTTGGCGGCGTCCTTCCGGCACCAGCGTGTCTTCTCAAGAGCGTCTGCAATCGCCTCCATTTCGGCCTCGTCTTTCAACCCGCGAACCAGCGCTTTGAGCCCCTGCTCCTTGGGTGCTACCGGCTCATCACGCGGCGAAGTTCGTTGGCGTGTGGAGGACATCTCCACCAGTTCGCGCAAGCTCCCTTCGTCATCCTCCAGGATCACATAACGCTTTACGAAGTTCTCCAGCTCCCGCAAATTTCCCGGCCACGGATAACTCAATGCCGCATCCAGCAGATGCTTGGAGGGTGGCTGCCCCGGCTTGCCGTATTTCTCGCTGTATTTCAGCAGGAAATGTTGGAAGAGAAGGGGAATCTCCGTCGTCCGCTCTCGCAGCGGCGGCACATTGATCGACAAAACGTTGAGTCGGTAATAGAGATCTTCACGAAAGCGCCCTGACTTCATGGCTTCGTGAACATCTACGTTTGTTGCGGCCAGCACGCGCACATCGGTTTCTACCATGTGTCGCCCGCCGAGTCGCGAGTACTGATGGTCCTGCAAGACGTGCAGCAGTTTTGCCTGCAAGTGCGTGGTCATTTCCGCGATTTCATCCAGGAAAATCGTGCCTTTGTTGGCCAGTTCAAACTTGCCCGGCTTGCTCCGCACTGCTCCTGTGAAAGCGCCCTGATCGAATCCAAAGAGCTCCGATTCCAGAAGCTCTCCCGGTAACGCCGCGCAATTCACCTTCACGAAGGGCTGGTTCCGCCGCTTCGAACGCAGGTGAATCATCCGCGCGACAACCTCCTTGCCCACCCCGCTCTCACCGCAGATGAACACCGGCACATCCACCGGCGCTATCTGCAGGATCTGCTGCCGGATTCGCACCATTTGCGGGCTGGCCGCCAAAAAGCTCAAATCTTCCGTCACTTGGTCGCAATAATCCCGCAGCGCCTGGTTTTCCGTCGCCAGCTGCTTCTTCTGGCGCGATTTCAGCATGGCCGCGTCCAGTTCGGTTTTCTCGAAGGGCTTGGTCAAGTAATCGTGCGCTCCGATGCGGATGGCCTCGACTACCGTCCCTACCTCATTCGAACAAGACAGCATGATCACGTTAAGGCTCCGGTCAACCTGCATGAGTTCTTTCAGAGTCTCGATACCATTCATCTCCGGCATGAGCACATCGAGAATGATGAAATCAGGCCGCTCGCCCTTCTTCACCTTTTCCAAGGCCTCTTTACCGGAACTGACCGCCTCGACTTCGAATCCATCCACCTCCAACAGTGTGTGAAGGTACTTTCGAATGCTCGGCTCATCATCCACTACCAGTATTCGTTCTTTCGGAACCATTGGCTCTTCCTTTTCAAAAATCGTCGACGTCAACTCTGATCCATCGGCAATAAAAATGTAAATCTGCTTCCACTGCTTGGCTCGCTCTCCACCCAGATCTTTCCCCGGTGCGCCTGGATCAGTCGCTTCGCGATCGCCAGCCCCAGGCCCATCCCGGAAGTATTACGGTCCACGCGCACGAAGTCTTCAAAAATCTCTTGGTGATGTTCCGCTGGGATGCCAGAGCCCGAATCCGCCACGCTTACCTCCACGCTGTTTGGCCGTGGCAAGCGGAACCTTCGTCGCTCCTGCAAAGGAGCCATGGCTGCTACTCGCCGTTCCCAGAAATGCGGCGCCGCTAGGAGCGTTACCGTGCCGCCGCTTGGCGTGTGCTTCAGCGCATTATCCAGCAGGTTCGCCGCCACTTGCTGCACCTTTTGGTAATCGAATCGGAACGTAGTTATTGAAGGGTCGATGTTCGCATCCAGCCGCACGCCCTTACGCTGAAATGCTTCCGACCAGCGCTTGGAAAGTTCATCCAGGCAATCTCGCAGGTCGTTTTCGCGCAGTTGCAGAACCAGCTTGCCGCTTTCCAGTGCGGAGTAATTCAGAAACATGGAAACCAGTCGCACCAGTCGTTCGCAACTGTCTTTCGATTCTTCGAGTATGTCGCGCTGTTTATCCGTCAATCGGCCTAGGGATCCTGCAAGCAGTAGATCGTAATATCCCTTGATCACCGCCAGCGGCGTTTTCAATTCATGTGCTGCTGACGCCAAAAACACAGTTTTCTGCCGGTTCACTTCCTGCAGTTTCAGGTATGCGGCGAGAAGATTTCGGTACGTGATCTCGCGTTCCTGAAGCAATTCTTGCACCGTGAGCTGTGTCGTAGGGTCAGCCTCAGTTTGTGCTTCTACCGTGTTTTCGATTTCCACTACCAGCCAGTCTGGTTCTGGCATCCATTGAATCCGCGCAACCGTTTTCTTTTCCGCCGGCCCGATTTGCACTTTAACTTCGTGCTCCCCCCTTTCGATCTCACAAAAGATCTTCCGTGAATCCATCTTCAGAAAATCACTGAAAAGATTCGGCTCTTCCGTTTCTTTAGATCCCTGGTTTTCTAGGCACTGGCGGGCGCGCGCGTTCACTAGCAGCAGACTTCCACTGCGTTCTGCAACGATCAGAGGTTTTTCCAAGGTATCCAGAAGCCGGTTGACCGCTCCTACGGAAAGCGACAAGCGATTCTGCTCTTCCGCCGCTGGAGGCATAGTTGTCCGTCCGGCCATTGACTAACCTTGTCCTTCGAGAATTGTGGTAAATATTTTCCCGAGCCGACCGCTCATAGTTGCAGAGGGGCTTCCAAGAGTCAATGGTAAAAGCGTTCCATTTGCACATATGAGGAAAGGAAGTGGATTTCTCAGGCAATCCTTGCATCTCACAAAGTCTCTCTGTTTGAAATACGTTCTAAATGGTTCTTTCCAAAAGATTTAATTTGAGTTCAAAACAATTTCTCTGGCATTCAAGATGCTGGCATCCGTACTAGGTCGATGGTACTAAACTGGGGAGTCTCCGTGCTTCGCGACGTGATGGGGGAGAAGAGAGGCTTGGAGGTACGCTCGACAAGACGCTCGCCTCGCATCCGTTTGCAAGTCCCCGTCTTTGTGCGAGGGACGGACGCTTTCGGGTCGGAATTCATCGAGCTAACTAAGACGCTTAATATCAGTGCGATAGGTGCCTGCATAGCTTCGCAGCACGTCCTTCGGCTGGATCAGACCGTCCACCTGACGATTCCGACTCCTTCTGCTGCCACCTCTGGCCTCGTCCCTAGCGAAACTCCACCAATCGTCGCTAAAGTTTTGCGCCAGGACCTTGTCGGTGAAACCCGCCTCTTCGGTTTAGAGTTCCTCCGTCCCCTCGAGTAATTTGTCTCCTCAACTCTTCCCTTAACCACAGCTGTTGGGTAATTTTGTTACACTCGCTCCGCTACGCAGGCATTTTCCTCTACTTTTCGCTCCTTTTGGGCCCTATCCTGTAATACGATGCCCGAACCCTCGGAGGACCTGTTGGTTCAGAGAAGGACCAGGGTCCAGTACGAATGGACTCTTGGTTGCTTCATAGATCTGTAGAAAACTCGTTATGCTTTCCCCAAACCCGCGGGGATAGGCAGAGGTTAGGTTTATACCGGTCATGCCCAGCCCCGGCGCCCCTGCGCCCCCGCGCTTGCCGATCGAGGATACGTATCTCGAGCTGCTTGCGGATACCCTCGAGAGTCTCGATCTGCCTGCGCGCGGACAATTCCTCCAGCGCTTTCTTCGCGCAATCACTCACCTCGATTTGCGCGAAACTCAGTGTGTACAAGTTTGGGATGAGATGCTCACTCGGCGGCGTGAGCTGACCGATTTGGCGGGCCGTCAGGTTTCCTTGAAAACCGCTCTCATGGACGTGCTCACAAGCTCCGCTCTTCTTCGTGTCCCCATCATCATCGAATATGAAGAACTGAAAAAACTCGAACTGAATGCCGTTACTGATCCCTTGACCGGTCTGTACAACCGCCGGCTTTTCGGTGAATCCTTCGAAAAGGAATTGAATCGCGCTCGCCGCTACGGCCAGCCACTCGGTTTGGTGATCCTGGATCTTCACCGCTTCAAGGAAGTGAACGACCAGCACGGCCACCCTCGCGGCGATGATGTCTTGCGCGCCACAGCTGCCACTCTTAAGAAAGCGCTGCGCACTTCGGACTCTGCATTCCGAATCGGCGGCGATGAATTCGCTCTGCTCTTGCCACAAACGGATTCTGCTCAGGCCCTCGCTCTCAGCCGCCGTGTTGAAACCGTCTTTGCCGAAATGATTCAGCCTCTCCAGCTTGCCGTCGGCGTCGGCATGGATCATGGCGTTGCCGTCTTTCCCCAGGACGCGGAACAGGCCGATCAACTCGTTCGCATTGCTGACGAACGCCTCTACCGCCAGAAACACGCCAATCACAAGAAACCCGCCAACGGCGCGCGCCCCATCGAGGTACAACCCTCGCCCGAAGCTGCTCCTGAACCTCCTGCATCCACGGAACACCCCGTTTCGGCACCTCAACCCATTTCCATCGAGACCAAGCGCCCTCCGGAAAAAACCGAGATCACCATCGAGGCTGCTGCTTCCGCAAGCTCCGCCGCGATTTCCGCGGATTTAAGGCCGGTTCCTCCTCCGCGCGTCTTCGCGGTGCAGCGCAAGGCCGAGCGCGTCTCCATGGCCGGCACAAACGCTTACGCCGTTCTCGCTGAGCAAGGCGCAAAGCGCGCCCGCGTGCTTGATCTTGGCTTCGGTGGCGTTGCCATCGAGCTGGATTCACTGCAAGATCTTCCGGAGAACCTGCTCGCCGTCTTGCACGTCCCGATTCTCCCGCCTGTTCGCGTGAATCTGAAGCCCGTGTGGAAACAGCAAACCGCGCAAGGTGGCTTCCGCGTCGGCTGCGCCTTTGTTTCCTGAAATTTCATTTCTGAGTTTTTTCCGTCTCAGTTCCGCGCGAGCTTCGCGGATTTCCGCCAACCGCTCGCCACACACCCCGTCCGAATGCGGATTACTTCTCCCTCTCGCCTTGCAGCCTGCTACAATTTCGCCCCATCTTCGGACTCGGAGAGGTCTCGCTATGCTCGGACCAGAAGTCAGTCGGCCCTACTGGCCCGACGCTCTGCAAAAACCATCCAAAGATAAGGCAGGCCTTAAGCCTTGGTCCTGGGCCCTCGAGCGCCTCGAAAAGTCCCACAATTATTGGATCGCCACTTCACGTCCCGAATCTCGTCCGCATCTCATGCTGGTTTGGGGCATCTGGTGGCAGGATGCTTTCTGGTTCAGCACCGGCCCGCGCACGCGCAAGGCAAAAAACATCGCCGCTCATCCCTACGTCGTTATCGGAACCGAAAAAGCGGACGAAGCCGTAATCCTCGAAGGCGTCGTGGAAGAAATCTCAGATCGAGCCGTCTGGAAAAAACTGGCTCAGGTCTACAATCGCAAATACGGCGGCGATGTCGAGCCCCTATTGATGAGTTCGGGGGGCTGCGTCTTTCGCGTCCAGCCCCGTGTTGTTTTTGCCCAGGACGAACACGCGGAGAATTTCGCCGACGCCGTCACCCGCTGGCATTTCTTAGAAGACTAGCTTCGACAACTCCGCCTCACCCGAAATGGAATCCGAACTAAAATGCACCCATTTTGCGAAATTTGACTCTTCGCGTATGATTGAGAATTGCCTCGCGACCTAGCGACGCGGCTGTACCTCACCCCTCCAGGGGTGAGGCTCTTCTCCGCAATACGGAACGCCGTGCAGACCGGACGCGACGAAATGGAGCCTCATGAAACCTGGTATTCATCCCGACTATCATCCCGTCACGGTGCACTGTGCCTGCGGCCACACGTTTCAGACTCGTTCGACCATCAAGGGCGACATGCTTCGCGTGGAAATCTGCTCGAACTGCCATCCCTTCTTCACCGGAAAGCAGAAGCTCGTTGACACCGCCGGCCGCGTCGAGCGCTTCACCAAGAAGTACGCCGACGCCGCTGCCAAAGCCGGCGCCGCCAAAAAATAATCATTGTAGGGCGCAACATGTTGCGCCCCTTTTCTACATTTCTTATCCCTATCGATTTTCTCTGTGCTCTCTGTGTCCTCTGCGCGCTCTGTGTTAGATTCTTCATCGTGGCTACTCAATCCCGCATGTTCGATGGCGCGCGCCCCGGCGAATTCGTCGAAACCGCTCCGCCTCGCGTCACTCTTCGCAACTACTTCTCGCACCCCTTCGATTCCGCCATTGCCGCCGCACGCACCTGCTACGCGCCTCGCCTGATCACTCCTGAAGAGATCACCGACAAGCAACGCCTCAACATCGGCGCGGCTACTTTCTACAGCGGCCATCACACCGTCTACCAGCACGCCCATTTTGAATTCGGCCTTGAAAACGTTAGCCGCCAGTTCGTTTGGTCTTTTCTCCACGCTCATCCCTTCTACAATTCTGAACAGCAGAGCCAGCGCTACGTCCGCCTCGACCGCGCTCAAGCCTACATCCCGCTCGTCTCGCTCTTCTTCGACGAAGTTTCGCGCCAAATTTATGAAGCCGCCATCGCCCGCGCGTGGCATTGCTATCGCGAGCTTTCCGCACTCTTGATCGGCGACGCCCGCAATATTCTCAATGACATTTGGCACGTTGGCCCCATGTCCCACCCCAAGCGCCTGCAAAAAATCGAGCGCGCCGCCGAAAAGCGCGCCATCGAAATCGCTCGTTACGTTTTACCCATCGCCGCCTTCACCACCATGGTGCACACGCTCTCCGGCATTGTCCTTCACCGCCTCTGGCGCATGTGCTCCGCTTCCGACACGCCCAGCGAAGCCCGCAGCGTCATCGGCGCCATGGTCGCCCAGGTCAAGGAAATCGACGCTCAATTCTTCGATCGCTTCGGAACGGAGCCTCTCGAAGAATTGCCCGAATGGAAGGGAGCGCCTGCCAACGTTTCGAATGGCGAATCCTTCGCCCGCGAATTCGACGCCAAGCTCGCCGGCAAAACTTCCCGCCTTGTCGATTACTCGCCCAATGCCGTCCGCGTCATGGCCGAATCCTATCGTGCCGTCGCGGGCCTCATCGCCTCACAATGCTCCGACGCCGAGGCCCTCGACCGCCTGCTCAACCCCGCGCGCAATCTCTACCGCCTCGAAACGCTCAACGTCGGGGTCCACGCTCCCATGATGCGCGCTCTCCAGCACGTCAACTACACCTTCGCCAAAAAAATCAGCCACACCGCCGACAGTCAGGACCAGCGCCATCGCATGGTCCCTGGCTCGCGTCCTCTGCTCACCCTCGCCGACACGCGCGAACCCGACTACATCACGCCCGCGCTTCTCGCCGCCAACCCTCGCGCCAAAGAAGTCTACGATTGCGCCATGCACGACGCCTGGTCCGCCAAAAACGCGCTCCTCGACCGCGGCGTGCCCCTTGAAATCGCTCTCTACGTTCTCCCCAACGCCAAGTCCATCCGCCTCTACGAATCCGGCTCGCTCCTCCATCTTCTCCACAAATGGACCATGCGCACGTGCTTCAACGCTCAGGAAGAAATCTATCAGGCCTCCATGGATGAAATCGCTCAGCTTCGTGAAGTCCATCCCGAGCTTACCCGCTACATCGGCCCGCCCTGCCATCTCCGCGCCGGCATCACCACGCCCATCTGCACCGAGGGCTCGCACTTCTGCGGCGTCAAAGTCTGGCTCGACTTCCCCAACATCTCCCGCCGCATCTAGTTTGGTCGCGAGAACGGAACCGCCTCCCAAAAACGCATTTGATTTCATAACGATGTCGGCTCCCTCGACCCTAGTAGACTGTGGTTGTTCAACGACCAGAGTTCGGGAGGAAGGAGCCGAACATGTTGATTATAGGCGTAGATTATCATCCGAGCTTTCAGCAAATCGCGTTTATGGATCAAGGAACTAGGGAGTGCGACGAACGGCGACTGTGCCACAGTGATGGAAGCAGAGAAGTTCTATCGGGACCTGAAGCAGAGAGGAGTCAGCGTTCGCGTGGGGATGGAGGCCACCGGATATGCACGCTGGTTCGAGCGGCTCCTGGCAGAACTGGGTTTTGAGCTGTGGATTGGAGATGCGGCGGAGATAAAGACCAAGCGAGTCCGGAAGCAGAAGACCGATCGCCAGGATGCCCAACTTCTGCTGAAGCTGCTGTGGGAAGATCGCTTTCCTCGAATCTGGGTACCCAGTCCGGCGAATCGTGATCTGCGGCAATTGCTTTGGCATCGGCATCGACTGGTGCAGATGAGGATGCGCATCATGAATCAGCTGCAGGCCGCAGCCATGAACGAAGGGCTGAGACGCAAACCAGGACTGTGGAGTGAGCGGGACGGACCCAGTTAGTGTCGTTGCTGTTAGCTCCGTGGGCCACACGGCGCCGGCAAGATTTGTTGGAGCTGCTGGACCGCTTGGACCCGAACATCAAGGAGTTAACCGCAGCCGTCGAGCAAGAAGCCAAGAAACCGCCCGAAGCATTGCGGCTGATGACGCTCCCTGGCGTGGGCCCACTCACAGCGCTGGCCTTCCTGCTAATCAAAAAGAGTTTGACAGAGCCGACATTGTTAGAGATGTCCGGTAACCCCCAATACTTGCCAAACCTTTCTAAAGTCCGCTCCAAATCACGTGCCAGCGGTTAGTACCGGGTTTACACCTCTAGCCAGATTGGGGGTTTTTCCGTATTGCAGGCCTACTGTTCCCGTGTGAGCCTGCGTGCCCAAGGGGTTCGCCGATGCGGGAAAATGACTCTTTTGCGGTCAGCCCCGGGTCTACAGGTGGAGGACCGGGGAGAATCTTGGTCATTGCGGAAGATCCCTGGGCACGCGACACCATACGTGTCTTCTTGAGCAGCATGGGCTGTCACTGTGTCATGGCGTCTAGCATAGAGCACGCTCTGGCCAAACTTGGCCAAGAAAACCCTGACGCCGCCATTGCGGATACGCATCGCACAACCGCCGCAACTTCGCCGAGACTTTCCGGGCTTGATGAAATTTGTCGTCGCCTGCGTGGCCGCATCATTATCGTCACAGGTGAGGGTCACGACCCGGAAGTGGCTGCCTTGATTCAGAAATACTCTCTCCCTCGAATTTGGCGGGAACGCTTGCTTCAGGACCTCTGGGACACCCTCAATTCCTTGCCCCAGCCGAGTTCGGTAGTTCGCCGGGTCATCTACTCTGCCCGCCTCATCTTTGACAGCTTTCTGCAACCCGCGCCCGCCGGCATCCGGATTTCGCAGCCTGCCGGCCGACGGTTTGTGTACCAGGCATATAGCCTGATGGTTGATCTCGCCCTCGAGCCGTCCCAGACCGACTCCCGTCGCATCTCACTTGTTGGCCAGCTCTTGGATTCCGCCGAGCCGGAACGTCAGTTGGATGCTCTTTCGGTCGCGCTCCAGGGCCCCAAGGGGCCAATCGCCGTCGCGTCCACCAACAAGTTCGGGGAATTCCATTTCGAGCTCGACTTGGAGCAGAACGTCAAACTGGAGATCGAAACCGCTGCAAACCAGTGGATATCCCTCGTTTTGCCGCGTCAGGAGTGGTTCCAACGAGGTGTTGCGGGAGCTGCATAGCGCACCCCGGGAGGTTTTCTTAAACGGTCGCAAATCCTCAGTTCCGAAGGCTTACGAAATGAGGCGAGGAGCAGCACATGAAATGTAGGATTTTGTACCTCTTCCTATTCGCCTGTCTGTTATCGGCGACGAGAGCCGCGCCGCAGACCTTATCGGTAGTTTCCACTACAACCACCAGCCTCTCAGCGACGGCCCCGGCCACCACCTACACCCGTTTCATCGTCCGGAATCCCGCCGGGCTCGCTCCTCTCCAGCAACTCTGCCTCACGCTTGGTTGCAATGTGGCTGGCGGTATCGATGGCAGCCTCGGCAAGGTTTTTCTGGTCACCGCCCCATCCGGGATCGATCCCAACGCCTTCCTGCAAACGCTTCGCAGCCAGCCAGGAGTCACAAACGCGGAACTCGACGCCCTGCTGAAAGTTATGCAGTCCACTACTCCCGCCGCGCCTGGCGGGCTCTGGGACTCCACCCCGGTGAATTATTTCGGCACTACCGTGTGGCACGGCTACGTCGCGCAGCCCGCCGGCACAATCGTCCGGCTCCCCGACACACAATCTGCCTTCAACGTAACCGGCGTCGGCATCGTTGCAGACATCGACACAGGAGTGGATCCCAATCATCCGGTTCTGCAACCCGTTTTGCTGCCCGGTTACGATTTCACCCGGAATCAGCCTGTTGGTTCGGAGATGAATGACTTCACTGGAGCGCCCCCACCGCCCAACTCGACGAACATCGCCAATGTGAACCAATCCACTGCCGCGGTGTTGGACCAATCTACGGCCGCGGTCCTCGATGGAGGCCAGCAATATGCCGCATTCGGTCATGGGACTATGGTCGCTGGTATCATCCATCTCGTGGCGCCTACAGCGCAGATCATGCCTCTGAAGGCATTCCAGGCCGACGGCACCGGCTACTTGTCAAACATCCTGCGTGCCATTTATTTTGCCGTGCAAAATGGCGCCAAAGTTATCAACATGAGTTTCAGCCTCCCAACCTATTCTTGGGAAATGGCCCAAGCCGCGAAGTATGCCGTTCGCCATCAGGTGATCTGCGTCGCTTCCGCGGGCAACGACGGGAAGGAAGAGATGGTCTTTCCGGCCGGGCTGGCCAGTGTCATAGGTGTAGCCTCCACCGCCAACGATGATACACGCTCGACATTCTCTAATTACGGTGAGGACCTTGTTTGGGTCGCGGCCCCAGGCGAAGGCGTGATCACCACGTATCCCTTCGGCACTTACGCGGCCGGCTGGGGAACATCGTTCAGCACGCCCATGGTTTCAGGCGCGGCCGCCCTTTTGTTAAGTGTCAGCGCCAACTGTAACGAGTCCTGCGCCGAAAAGTCTGTGGCCAACGCCGTGCCCCTTTCCTCCGATTTGAGCAACGGCCGCCTCGATCTCTACCAGGCCGTCTCCTACATCCGAAGCTCCCCCAGTTCACACTGAGCGTATTCGAAGACGTGCCCCAGGCCCGCCAGGTTGTCCTAAAACAAATGGGCCCCCAGACAAGAAGGAGATTGTGGATGAGCGACGGGATACTCGGAAATAATCCATATGCCTAATAATGCGCTTATCGGAGAAGTGGAATCGACGTCGAAATCAGCTGAGCAGATCTCCGATAAGCGGGCTTCACGATAAAGCCCTGACAATACCAGTCTTCCGGCAAGTCGGCTAGACAGTGCGAGCAGGAACGTTCTCGAAAACGCGGTGGCTGCGGGGGGCAGTTATAAAGTCGGATAGAGGTGCGTCGGGTGGAACGGAAAAGGTGCGCGGGAGAACGAACCCGCGTAGCGGCAATGCCTGGCGAGGGCCCAACACCTCTTTGAGCACGGCCCCGGCGCTCTCTGGAGGCAAATCCACAACAGTGATGGGTCGGAGGCTGCTACCCTCGGCTGAGTACGCTTTCACTTCACCGGCCGCACGAAGATTGCGCACCCAATTGGAGCTCTCCTGGCGATGTAGTGGAGACTAGAAAACTGCGACCATTGCGCTCGAATAGGTCTACAGGGAGTGGTGCGAGGCTCTCCTGACTTTCGGCCACGCACGGTGAGCAGCACCATCGGTCCCATGGGGAGGCCGGCGCGCAGAGTCCTTTGAGGATCCAGGTGACGGCAAGAAAGAGTTTGTGGCCCAGAGTCGGACCCTGGTGGGGGGACGCGGCCTGGACGGAGGCTGGCATGGTGCTGATCACCAGATGATACGCCCGGGCGGGCGAGAATCGGAAAGATAAATATCGAAAACAAAGGTTTCCAGGGCCTATGTTCGGCGCAGCCATTATGAGATAGTTTCTAGCTAATGAGACGCGCCCACCGGAAACTGTCCCGAGCACCCCTTCTCATCGGCCGTTCGCTTCGCCCCGAAACCGCGCTATCATTCTTACGCGTCTAACAAGTAGGGAGATACCTTCTGTGCCTTCATCTTTCCGCCCCCTCCTCGCGCTCCTCACTGCGGCCATACTACTACGCGCGCCCTGCTCTGCCTTCAACACTCCTTTGTCCGACGAAGCTGTCCGCGAAGCCTACTTCCTTGGCCAGCGCCACGACGACTTCATGGCTCGCCTTCTCAGCCGCTACACCAGATTCCTGCCTCCGCCTTCCACAGGCCCTCACATTTATGCCGTCACGTTTTTCACGCCCTTCGCTCTTCTCGTCCAGCATTCCAGCCGGCAATTGAACTACAGTGCCCAGCAGGCCGCAAAAGATCATCATGCCGACGATGAAATCGTTTCCATCTCGATCGAGATTCTGCTCACCCAATCCTATGGCGCTTTGATTACCAGGCCCACGAGTTCCCGCTCGGGCTCTCCCATCGGCTACCAGTTCCGCTCTTCCAGCTTCTGGCGCACGTTCGAGCTCCGCGTCTTCGATGGTGACGAAGAGATCACCACCGATGACCTCACCGGCGAACCCACTTACCTCTGTGCTTCAGAGGGGGGTTGCCGCCTCACAGGCGCGATCATCCATCTCAAATTACCCGCAACCGCCTTCAGCTCCGACACCGCCAGCATCGACATCACTCCGCCCGAAGGCGATCCCGTCGCCGTCGACTTCGACCTCTCCCGCCTCCGCTAATCCGTCAGCTCTGTGTCTGACGTCCGCGACGGCGTAACGTAGGGTTCCAATTCCATCAATTTTCCTTGATTTTTCTTAGGTACTCGGGTATCATTACTCCCGTTCGGTAGTGCGCCTCGCATCCTTGCGAGGCGTTTCCTTTTTGTGCCGCCGACATCCGCGTCGGCTCTTTTTTTTAGCGAATCCCAAATTCAACTCTTAGGAGAAAAACCATGCCATCTCTCAGTCCAAAGGACCGCGTGTCCCTGTGCCGTTTCACCTTCACTGATGGCCGCCGCTGCCGCACCCCCCGCAGTAGCAGCCACCCGCATTTCTGCTACGATCACGCCCAAAAAGAAGCCCGCGCCTGCGCCGCCGAAACACTCGGCAAAGACCTCGCCTTCTTCTTTTCCGGCGACTACCTCTCGGCCAACGATCTCAGTACCGCCCTCGCACGCCTCATTCCCGCCGTCGTCCAGGGCCACGTCAAACCCCGCGCCGCCTCCACCATCGCCTATCTCCTCCAAACTCTCGTCCAAGCCATCCGCATCTCTCAGGACGAATACATCAACGCCTTCGGCACCGACGGCTGGCGCAAAGCCATCCGCAGCTCGGTCAACGGCAATCTCGACTACCGCTTCCCACCCGCCCACGAACCCGGCCAGCCCGCGCCTTCTGCGCTCCGGACGAATCTGCCGACCGAATCACCCCAACCTCAGCCCACCCAAACGCCCGTGAATTGTCATTCCGACGACGTAGCTCAGGCCTTCAGGCCTGAGGAATCTGCTTCTTCTTTAGATTCGTCACTCGCCACTCACCGCTCGCCACTTCCCCAAGCCCCACAACCGGTCTCATCGCCGCACACTCCCCTTCCTCTCACCAGCGCCGAATTCGTTCAGCATGTACTGGCCGGTCTTCAAACCGGTGGGGGTCAGACTCCACAACCGGCCCCAGCTCAGACCCGCTCGCCAATCCCAACACAAGTCACTCCAACTCTAGACCTCGCCTCATCTCCACCCTCATCCCGCGCCCCACAAACTCCCACTGCGCACAGCGCACCGCCTTCCCCCGTCTGTCATCCTGAGCGCAGCGAAGGATCCTGCCTCGATCCTGCCGCACCGGCCACCGACGGGACCCGCCCCATTCTCGCAACACCAGCCGTCCATCCCGTCGCGCCAGCCGTTCAACCCAACAACCCGCCGCCAACCGCCTCTCCGACACCAAAACCGGTTCTGCCCCTGGACTCCCGAGCTCTGCATTTTGACCACAACTGCCGCCTGCTCATCGACGGCAAACCCGTTTAGAATCAACATTTACACGAACCGCCCGCAACTGTTGATTCTAAACCACTTACAACGACACTAAGTCCTTTAGTTGCAACACTTACGAAAAACCCCGGGGGGAGGGGTCGTAGTGGTTAACTCGGATTTGCAGACGAGCTTCGGTTCTCTGTGGACTCTGTGCCCTCTGTAGTGAGTCCTCTTTAGTGCAGAATCGCCGCAATCACTCCATCGGCCACCAGCGCCGAGACGGCCTCAATGTCCGGTGCCAGCGGCCGGGGCCTTGGATGATGCTTGCAAGCGCAACTTAGCCTGACGAGCGGTTTCCCTGAGCAGCGGATCCGGATGATCCAGGCAGCGGTTCAACTCATGCTCCAGCGATTTCAGACCCAAAATGCCAACCGCGCAAGCTCCGCAAGACCGTAAACAGGGATCATTGCTGGCCACCAAGACAGCTATCGCCTGTTGCGAGTTCTCAATCCTGGCAGGCACCAATTGGTTGGCGATGGTGACGCGTTCGGCTAAGCTGACCTTGGTATCCAGCAAGGTGACTAGCATCTTGCGAGATTCGGTCTTCAGCACCTGGTCGAGGAGCTCCAGCGCATTGTCGCGCAAGGTCATGCTTTTTGATTGGAGTGCAACATAAGCGCTCGAGACGTCATGGCGTGGGTACAGCAAATTGAGTACTCCGAAGATGCGCTCCACCTCAAGCTTCATCGTCTCGGACAGCGCAAAGGCCAGTGGTTCATCGCTCCCGAGCGTGGTCTCCAACCTCTCCAGAATCTGATAAGAGCGATAATGGCCCAGGATCTCAGCGGAGAGCAGCATTTCCAGAATCTCAGCATCACCCTCCAGCTCAGGATCGAGACGACGGAGGGTGTTCAAAGCGGACACAATGCGAAGACGAAGCCTGCTGTCAGCGACCAGCACGTTCCCTACGAGGGCATTACAGGCCAATTGCGTGCCTATATTCGCAAGGATCACGGTAACTTGCTGCCGCACCTCGATGGGTGCAGCTGGGTCGCCCAAATGGTCGCGCAGCGTACCGACAATCCTGTCCCCGAATGAGCTCAGAACCTGCACGGTGGCGGGGGCCAGTTCGGGGCGCGACAGGCGGTCCAGTAAAGCGGGTACAAGCCGGCGCTTGTGCAACTTTCCGACCGAGATTATGGCTTCGCGCACAACCTCGGTGTCGGGATCGGTAAGCAGTTTTGAAAGCAGCGCGTCGAAACGATCCGGCAACTCGCCCAGCAACCGGGCCGCCTCCAGACGCGCCTGCTTTGCTTCTTCCGGGTTGACCATGACCTCCAGAATCCTCCCCGCGGTGTCCAGGTCTTGCGTCTCGCCGGGAACCGCCAGAAATGACACGATGGCGGAGCGCACCGAGAAGTCGGCGAAGTCCGCGTGTCCGTGGACCATGGTCAGTGGATCAATCGGCTCATGGTGAGTCATGTAAAGCAGGGCTGCCGTACGCACACTAAGCTCGGGGTCTTTCAGCAGCTTCTTTACATCCTGCACAACCGACTTGTCGGGGGATGCCGACAGAATGCCGATGGCCTTTTGGCGGACCTCTGGCACCGGATGGGTCAGCAGTGCGCGGATGGCGGGATGCGCTGCGCTCTGCCTCTGTGCTTCAAGCAAACTCAAGGCGTAAAGAATTTCTTTGGGATCAGCGGCAGAGAGACTCGCGGCCAGCAAGTCGGCCGCCAAGCGGTCCGTTACGAGTGTGGCGGCGTGTTCCACATCGATGCGGCGCTCTTTGATACTGTCCTTCAAGGCAACAAGGTATTGCTGCCGGGCGACAAAAACCGCCGCAATCCAGCCACCGACCAGAAGGACGACGAACGCACTGATCTGGCGCGGTGTCCGATGCAGATACGTGGCCAACAAAAGGACTGCAAAGCCAGCAAAACCGTCGCCCATGCGCCAGATCACCGTGTCGATAAACCACTTCACTTGGAGCTTGACACGGCTCGCGAGCGGCAAATAAAGAAGTTCCGTGGCGGACCGGTCGACCGAAAGACGTAACACCCAGTCGCTGCCTCTCAACAGAACAGCGGCAAGAAGAGTTCCGGCAGCCAGCATGTAGGCGGACGTCGCCAGCAGGGCCAAGGGCAATGTGAATAGGGCCAAGGCGACACCGAAGCGGCGCAGAATTCGCGAAGTGAGCAGCAGTTGTGCTATCAGGGCGAGAATTGACGTATAAAGAGTAATGTTAGCGAGAAAGATTGAGAACTGATCTTTGCCGGGAAAGAAATGCTTTCCCGTAGCTAAAAGTTGCCAACCGATTACCGCGGTCACAAATGAGGAGATCCAAATGAGACCTGCAATCACTCGCAGATAAGAAGAGGAGAAAACTAGTCCCATGCTTTCCAACAGGTTTTGCGGCCCGGGCTCGGTGAGCACTTCAGCCGTTTCCGTATTCGCGAGGGCCTGCTGATGGTTTCTCCAGATGACAGCGACTAACGGGAGGCAAGCACAAAGAAAAACCGCCATTCCAAGCAAGAGGTTTTCGGTGCCGAAAGCCTTGGCCACTACTTTCGAAAATGAGCCCGCGAAGATGCCGCCGACGATGGCACCCCCCGCGACCAAGCCGAAAATGCGTCTCGCCTCGCGTATCGTCATAACATAATTGGACAGCGTCCAGGCTTGAGCGGGCGCGAGCACTCCAAAAATGCCTACCCATATATAGAACACGGGATAAAGCCAACTCGCCGGATGGAAACGGGCGAGCACCCAGAAGAGGACGCAGTTGGAAGCGAACAACAACAAACTGCCCATGAGCAAGTTGCGAAGGCTGATGCGTCGCCCAACGCGGATATAAACGGCAATGAGGACACCCACTACAAGTGCAGTTGCAATGTTCACATAGGGAAGCTGCTCCACTGTGAATCGGGAGAGGAAGAGGCTATCTCGCACGACCCTTCCTACCAGAAAGGTCGCGATCACCAGGAATAAATAGGCAAACAAGGGCAGACCGCGCCGCAGTTCCCCGGGCCGGAGGTTTAAGGCTTGCTCGATCGAGCGGGTCAATGGAATGTCCTGTCGAACAGAACTACCTACCCACATCGGTAGTTCGCCGAGAAAAAAACAGCCGCGGCAAACTTGCGGAAGCTTCGCGATAGGGTGAGAGCGCCTGGCGAATCATGGGAAGCAAGCACCTTTTGGGGCATGGTAGGCCCCGCGCAGGGACAAGTCAACGCGGAAACCGGACAACTTCCTTTGTAGATGGAAAGGCTGCTTGGGCCACGCCGAAAGTATTTCTTTCTAACTGCGGCGCGGCATGCCTGATAAACGCACAAAGTAGAAGAGTGGATTCTGAGCCAGCATGCAAAAGGCGGCGTAAAGCCGCCACGAGAACCCTGAGGATTCGGATGCTGGCGTAGAGGCGCCGCGACAAACTAAGGATCCAATGAGAACAGCTTACTTAATGCAGGATTGCGGCAATCGCTCCCTCGGCGACCAGCGCCGCGACGGCCTCGATGTCCGGCGCTAGCGGGCGGTCCACCGAAAGCATGCGAGACTTCGTTCGCACCGCCTCATGGGCCTTTTTGGCCAGCTTTCCGGTTTGCAGCGGCGCCAGCAAATCGATTCCCTGGCAAGCGCACAGCAGCTCGATTGCAATCGTGTGCCGCAAATTTCTCAGCATGCGCTCCAGCCGCCGCGCTCCGCTCATCCCCATGGACACGTAATCTTCCTGATTCCCGGAAGTCGAAATGGAATCCACGGAATGTGGAGTTGCCAGCGCTTTGTTCTCGCTGGTCAGCGCCGCGGCCGTAATCTGTGTGACCATGAATCCGGAGTTCACTCCCGGATCCGGCGTCAGGAACGCCGGTAGCATGCTCGTCAGCGGATTGGTCATTTGCTCGATGCGCCGCTCGGAGATTCCGCCAAGCGTGGCAATCGCAATCGCCACCTGATCCGCGGCCATCGCCAGGGGCTGCCCGTGAAAATTGCCGCCACTGATAATGTCGCCGCTCGTCGCATCACGCACGAACACCAGCGGATTGTCCGTCGCGCTGTTTAATTCCACGGCCGCGACTTCTCGCGCGTGCGCCAGCGCGTCGCGCACCGCGCCGTGCACCTGTGGCGTGCACCGCAAACTGTACGCATCCTGCACGCGCGGATCTTTTTCCACCGCGCGGTGCGATTCGCGAATCTGGCTGCCTTCATTCAGGTGCGCCAGATTTCGCGCCGTCGTTGCCGCGCCTGGATAGGCGCGCGCGTGCATAATCCGCGCATCGAATGCGCCGGGGCTGCCGCGCAGCGCATCCAGCGAAAGCGCCGCGGCCACGTCCGCGGAGTCCGCCAGAATGTCGGCCTCGTAGAGCGCGAGGCTCAGCAGCGCAAGCATTCCCTGCGTGCCGTTCAACAGCGAAAGTCCCTCTTTTGCTTCCAGCACCAGCGGAGGAATTCCCGCGCGGTTCATCGCTTCACCGCCGGCCAAAGCTTCTCCGCGATACAGGGCGCGGCCTTCGCCAATCACCACGTGCGCCAGATGCGCGAGCGGCGCAAGATCGCCCGAAGCGCCAACCGATCCTTGCGAGGGAATCACGGGATGCACACGCGCATTGAGCATTTTTATGAGAGTTTCCACGACAACAGGGCGCACGCCGCTCAAGCCTTTGGCGAGCGCGTTGGCGCGCAACAGCATCATCGCGCGGGTTTCCGTCTCGCTCAGCGGCTCGCCCACTCCGCTCGCGTGCGAGCGCACCAGGTTGACCTGCAATTGCCGAACTTGCTCCGCAGAGATTCGCACGGAGGCAAGTTTTCCGAATCCAGTGTTGATTCCGTACCCTGTCGCTCCCGAAGCCAGCAGGCGTTCCACCACGGCGCGCGAGGCATTCATGCGGTTGATGGCTGCAGACGCGAGCTCGACGGTTTCGTCGTGCAAGGCAACCTTGTAAAGTTGCGCGAATGTGAGATCGTTGCCCGTCAACGAAACGCTCATGCAGTTCTCCGGTCAGGTTCGGGGACACCCATGGCGACCATGATCCTTCGATATTTTTCGGGCAGCAGTTTGGGCCGCCCGTTGCTCCCGCAAATCACGTGCGTCGTTTCTCCGTTGGCCAACACTTTCCCGTCTGCATCCCGAATCACCTCATAAGAGAATTTCACCACGCGGTTCCTGGATTCGGCGATACGCGTGCGGATGCGCAGTTCTTCATCATAGAGCGCGGAATGATGATACCGGCAGTGTACGTCGGCGACCACGATGTGGCAGTCGTCCTCCTTTTCCATCTTTTTGTATTCCACGCCCAGGGCGCGCATCAGCTCCACGCGGCCCACTTCGAACCAGATGAGAAAATTCGCGTGGTACACCACGCCCATCTGATCCGTCTCCGCGTAGCGCACGCGCACTTTGGTATCGTGATATTCCATCATGCGAAGGGCTCGGATTATTCTGGCTTGCCCTGCCAGACGGGTTTGCGTTTCTCGAGGAAGGACGCGAGCCCTTCCTTGAAATCGGGAGTGCACCGGATGCGCGCGTTTTCCATAACGGCGCGCTCAAGGTCCGCGTCCACGGTGGCCGCGGCGGCGGAAGTCAGTAAGCGTTTGGCACGCGAGAGGCTCGCCGGGCTCGAGGAAATCAGAACCTCGGCCAGTTCGTTCGAGCGAGCGAGGAGTTTTTCGGCCGGAACAATTTCGTTGATGAGCCCCATTTCCTTCGCTTCCTCCGCCTCGATAATTCTTCCCGTAAGAAGCAGATCGCGCGCTCTTTTTTCTCCGATTTGGCGCATCAGGAAAACGGAAACGATGGCGGGAAGAAATCCGATCTTTACCTCCGTGTAGCCGAATTTTGCCTCCGGGACGGCGAGAGTGAAATCGCACAGCATGGCGATGCCGCATCCGCCGGCCAGCGCGGGGCCGTTGACCGCGGCGATCAGCGGCCGGGGGAAACTCCAGATGCGGCGGAACAGTTTCGCCATGCGCCGCGAATCTTCCTGATTTTCGGAAGGAGATTGCTGCGCCATGGCCGCGAGCATCTCCAGATCCATCCCCGAGCAAAATGCTTTGCCCGCTCCGGTGAGAATTGCGACACGGACGTGGCTTTTTTCGATTTCGTCCAGCGCGGTCTGCAGTTCGGCAATCATAACGGCGGAGATGGCGTTGCGTTTCTCCGGACGGTTCAGCGTGATGGTGGCGACGTGGCCGGTGAGTTCAAGAAGAAGTGTCGAGTACATGATACGTATCTCCTCTCAGTTCACGAGCGGAGCATGAGCATATTTTGCGCGAATCTCGTTGGTCATTTCGAGAACCTTAGAAAGATTTGCCGGATCGATTCCGGGATCAGCCCCTGCTTTGCGCAGCGCCGCAAGAACATCCTCTGTGGCGATGTTGCCGACGAGATTGTCTCCCGCAAAGGGGCAGCCGCCAAGCCCCGTCAGCGCAGAGTCAAATCGGCGGCAGCCCGCTTCGTACGCGGCGAGAATTTTCTCTTCCGCATTTTCGGGCCGGCTATGGAGATGCACGCCCAGCTCGATTCCCGCGACATGATCTTTGACCTGGCGATAGAGATCGCCGACAAGTTCCGGAGTCGCGGTGCCCACGGTATCGGCCAAAGAAACGGTTCGAACGCGGATATCCTTGAGCCATACTAAAGTATCCGCAACGATTTCGGGTCCCCAGGGTTCGTCGTAGGGGTTTCCAAAGGCCATGGAAATATAGATTACCAGCCCGCGATGCGCCGCTTTCGTTTCTTTGCTCAGCTTCGCGACCAGTGTACGCGATTCAGCACGCGACATGTTGGCGTTGGCGCGCCGAAAATAAGCGGAGATGGAATACGGATACCCGATGGTGCTCACGCCCGGCGTCGCCAGCGCGCGCTCCAGACCCTTTTCATTCACGACAATTCCGATGATCTCCGGCGGCTCGATATTGGGGGGAAGGGAAGCATTCAGTTTAGCCATCACTTCTTCGCTATCGGCCATCTGTTTTACATGCTTGGGCGAGACAAAACTCACCGCGTCGATGTGCTTGAATCCCGCAAGCACAAGCTCCTGCAGATACTCCGTTTTGTAATCGGTCGGGATAAAATCCGGCAATCCCTGCCACGCATCCCGCGGGCATTCGATGAGCTTCACGATCTCGGGCATCAGTGTGCGGTCTTCCTGCGTGTATCAAAGATCTTGGAAACTACATAGCTAGCCAGAAACGCGAGTCCCAGCAAAAGCACGGGTGCTGTGATATGACCCATCGCTAAGGCTCTAGCCATCAGGTTTTCGATTACGTCGCCGTGGACATGCATCCGGTATACCAAGTAGAGAAAATGTCCGAGAGTAAGGCAAAGGACCGAAGATAACAAGAGCGCCGAGATGGACAGTAGAATCTTAGAGCGCTTGCTACTCATGTTTGAAGGACTCCTGTCCTGAATTCGGGGATGACGGGATTCAATGATGCGGCTTCGAGGGCCCAGATGAGGGCGTCACGGGTGTGGGCGGGATCGATGATGGCATCCACCCAGAGGCGTGCGGCGGCGTATCGCGGATCAGTCTGGTGCTCGTAGGTGGCGCGGA
>Ga0209160_1000845_pt1 | contig 25482 bp, 36 predicted proteins | sample GraSoiAngelo_153_FD_186167 | JGI IMG/M metagenome (GOLD analysis project Ga0209160, IMG submission 186167) | Grasslands soil microbial communities from the Angelo Coastal Reserve, California, USA - 14_1009_12_40cm (SPAdes) (version 2) | ecosystem: Environmental > Terrestrial > Soil > Grasslands ...
AGATTTTCAGTGGATTCACTGAGGTTTCACTGCATAGACTATGCAGGAATGGCTAGCACAGGAGTCGAACCTGTGTAGCGGCCTGTCTACCGTCTAGCCTATCACTTGTATGATACAATCATCTTGCGAGGTGAATACCCTCTGATGGGTCTATTGCATGTTTGCCTCTACCCTGGCTGGTGTTCACAGCACTAGCTAGGACAGACTCTCACCTGCTTTGTGAGCACGGTAGATCTCATTCTGAGTGAGGTAGTCCCGTGTTGAGTCGAAGAGTGCACCGTCTCGCTCCTCTGCCATTTCCGCCTCTGGGATATCATTCTCTGTCAATTCCGGTTGACACTCTTCAAGCTCTTGCCTCATGATGTGCCATAGCGCTAGCCGTCGCTCGTGATGCTGCTGTATCTGCTGAGTGAAGGCCTCCTGTATGGCAAGCCATTCGTCGGCGATGGTTTGTACTTCCTCCTCATGCTGTGCATGGATATCTGACTGCCTTGCAGAAAGTTCGTCCTGAAATTCGCGCTGTGCGGTCCTCAGACGCCGTAGCAGAGTGTGATCGTAGTAACGGTTCATTTCCCGCTCGAGTACCCGTCTCAACTCACCAGGGTACAGAGCCTCTAGCGCGTCAAGCTCTATTGCGCCCTCTCCATATTTGGCCTCAAAGCTTGCCTTGCGCCGCTCTGACTCTTTGATGGGAGTCGGCAGAAGACGGGAATACGCTTTTGTCTGCTGGTAGGTAAGGACAATGGGAAAAAGCTTGATGTCCAGGTCTAGCCCTAGCTTGTGCACAAAGTATTCAAGCTTGCGAGCCATCGATACTGGCATACAAGCCCCAGCTGGGTCAAAGTCAGACACATAGAATATCCGCACAGGCCGCTCAGAACGTTGAAACCGCTCTATAGCTTGCATTGCTGCTGTGATACTCAATTCCCCCTTCCCATAAAGTAACGTTGCTTCATAGCTTCTGATAATGGGTTCTAGAATATCGTTCATAGTGCTTTTCTCACACCAGATTTCGAGATGGTACCGTTGGGGTGCTGAAAACGTGCCTAGCTCATAGTGTGGGACATCTGGCATACTTGGCAGTGCCACATCTTCAGAGCTGTCGATATACGAAAGCCACAGGTCCGCACGTCGTGATACCCAATACTCTACATGGTCTACAGGGTCATCATTGCGCCTATCGACGAATGCAGCGGGATCGACGTACTCGAGGTAGCGAGCTGCCTTAGCAGCGTTCGTAAGCTCGTTCCAACAGCCCTCAGTATTTTCGTATGGCTTGCCATTAGGAAAACTAATAGGCGGATTTTGGGAGACGATGGCATAATGCATACGTCTGATATGCACACCAGTTGTGTAACCGAAGTCTTGCCACAGGTCCCTAAACCATGCGCCAAGTGATCGGTCCCGTTCTGTACCAACATAAAACGGGTCATTCTGAGGGGATAGCGCGATAAGCTCCGTTACCGGATGCTTCATCTGCTTAGCGAGCGCCTTAATGCTCTCGTAGTCCATGTTAATCCTCACAATTCAGTGCATAGGTGTTAGGCTGTGTTTTACGCACTAAATACCGCCTATCTCTTTCGGATATCTTGTCAGGAGTATAGAAGCGACATTCTATAGCGCCCGTGTCACCATCATTAGATGTGAAAGAGTCTTCCGCACCTTCTATATTGTCTTTTACAAATGACTCAGCTTCTTCAGCTTCTGCTACAGTGTCGAAAAAGAGGGATTGTCTATACATCGTGGGGTCCTTTCACTACTCCCTAGCGCCGCGCCAGGAACGAGCGACCCAGGACTTGAACCATAGTGTACGCCTGTCGTAGTCGCTTGTGCTAGCATGTTATTCATCCATCCTATCCATACGCGGCTTGATTCTCACCGTAGCTAGATCCTTGTCCCGTATGGGCTCCGATATGCATCATTTGATGGATGCATGCCTATTCGATTGTTGGCTGGTTAGTTGAGTTGCGCTATGCTATAGGTACCTCCTTTGCACTATGGTTACCTAATGGTCTCATCTCATCAGGTGGAACCCTTGATTGGTGTAGAGTTGTCCAAGCTTGCCCACATCAACCGATTGAGCTGAGAGGATACGAGCCAGCTTCTCTTGATCGCGCTTAAGCTGCTCTTGCTTTGCGGCTTCCTGTTGTGCAAGCTTCTGCTGATGTTTCTGGACAGTGGTTTTGTAGATACGAGCGTAGAAGTTGTTGACAATCTGGCAATGCTGGCAGGTGTGCGTATGTTTGAATTGCTGACATCTACAAGAGGTTGCCACTGGCACCAGGCCCTCTTCATTCACCCAGACGCGGAATGTGTCGCCGCCCTGGCCAGGGACATCACAGAACAGGTGACCGTCGTCTGTTTCGTCGATCTGTAAAAACTGCTCTGCATATCTGGCATAAGTGAAGGTTGAGAAGCTGGCTACCATTGTCATGATCCCCCTGACGTATTTCTAACAGCGATTAGTTGTACCTCTTAGAGTATAGTTGACATGGTTATGATTGTCAAGGGTATTTTCAACCAATTTCTAGAAGTTTCTAAAAGTCATGATAATTTGATAGGAAGCATGAGGAAACCCCTCTTTTCTAGAGAGTCTGAGAAGTTCTAGAAAGCATCATTTCTAGAAATCGATGGTACTTCTAGAAGATGAATTGTCGATGGATGCTAGCAGTATCTAGAAGGTTCTAGAAGTGCTTTTTTCTAGATATTCTTCCCACTTCTACCAGCTTCTAGAAACCATGTGCTATACTCTGTCCAGAGAGACGAGAAAGGAGCGGATATGAAGTACTATAATGCCGTGCAAGCTGCTAAAGAAATTGGAGTCAGTGACAAAACCATACGCAACTGGATAGAAGAGGGAAAGCTAAGCTCTACCCGTACACCTTCTAACCGACTCGCTATCCCTGAAAGCGAGGTAGAAAAGCTCAAAAAGGAGTATGCCCTCTTCTCCCAGCAGGAGGACAGCAGTCCTGATATTCTTGCCCTATCCACTCGCATTCTCGAGCTAGAACGCCGATGTTTAGGACTTGAGCAGAGGGTTACCGAACTTGAGCAAGCACGTCTCACTGAGAAGGTCATAGCACCGCCTATCTCGACTTTTACCCCCTACGATACTAGGCCAATTTCAAGCCCCCAAAAACGCGCTACAGACTCATCTACAAGCACTCCTCTCGACTTGCCACCGGGGAGCATGCTTTTCGCTGACTTCGCTGAAAAACACAGCGTTCCACGAGGCACGTTTTCACATCATGTCAGAGTAGGCATAGCAGGAGAGAAGGTCGAGACGATTGAACGCCCTAAACCCGGGAGACCTGACCACACTGAAAGATGGTTGACTCCTGAGTTGCAGGAAAAGGCGCTAGCTTTCTGGGATAAACATGGTGTTCGGTACATGCGGCCTAGTGAAGAGCAAGCAGTGCAAGAACCTGCATGGTACACACCTGGGGATGAGGGAAAGGAAAACTAATTAACCGCCTCTCAGCTCTTTGCGCTTGCGTCGTGGGTTGACATGGTTACTCTCAGCTACCGCGTCTCTTCTCTTTGGATACTGCGGAACCTCATGATGCACAGCTTTGTATACAAACTGACTCTCATTTCCTAGTTCCGATATCTCATGATAAAAACCAACTTCCATGAGTGCCAGTGTCATACATTCCTTATCACAGTATTCTTGTGAAGGTCTAATCAGCTTGTGGCACTGACTATAGCCACATTTTTTGTATAATGCAGCAATTCTACATTCTTTTGAGCAGAATTGTGTATGATCTTTATCTAGGCGCTTTTCACAATGGGGACATAGACGTTCTGGCCCATATTTCACTGCCTCAAAACAGTCTCGAGAACAGAATTTTGCTCCTGCTTGCAGTTTCCGAGCGGGAATGATGCTGCCACATTCAGGGTTAGCGCACCGCTCGTTAGCGCGAATATCATAATCCCCACGATCTGCGTAGTAGTCCCGCTCGGCCCGCGCTCGCTCGGCTTCGACCGGAAAATAATGTCTGCATGTCTGGCACCAGGGATGTTCCACGTCTCTCATCGTGAGGAAAGCTGCAAGGATCTGGACTTTGCGGCAGTGAGGGCAGCGCCGCTCTGGCGTCTGGTAGGTATGTGAGGCGCTACGAGCGTAGTACTTGCCGCGCACAAAGTCTACAGTATAGCCATCGGCTTCCAGGCTCTTTATGAGTCCTCTTCTTTGTCTTAATGGGTGTCTATGTAGATCTAAAAGCCGCTCTATCATCGGTTGCTCAGCTGGCAGAACTGAGAACAATTTCATCATACTGGGTGTAACACCTTGCCAGCCAGCAAAGCGTCAAGCGTTTCACGCTTTACACGATATGCGCGTCTCAGTCCCCGATTTGGCAAAGCGATTGCCTCAAGAATTCCACCCTTAATCCATCGCCTTACTGTCGTAGCATCGACGCGCAATTGTTGGGCTACCTCATGCACAGTCAATAATTCTTCTGTTAGTTGTGCCATTATTTTACCTTTCTGTTGAGGATGCAATATATTTTGCTATTGCATCTTTCTGAACAGTAAGAATGAAACGTAGCAGCTCTACGGCACTACAATCTGCAAGCGTTACGTGTATAGCGTCTTGGTTAGCCTCAAGAACACATACAATATTGTTAGGCCTTACTTGCATGGTATCCCCATTGTTGAGCACCATCTTGATAGAGATGTCCATCACTCATCCTTTTTGGGTCCTCACGCAGCGGCTTATTGCTGCATGGGAGTCCTTTCTTGATGTTGTTTCGATAGTTCCTTTTCATGCGATTGTAGCATGAGGGATAGGTGGTTTCAAGTAGTTTGAGGTATGAACTATAAGTTCAAGGGCGTTTTAGGTATAATAGAGCACATTATCTTGTATCTATTGATTTCTGCTCACAACTCCCATAAACTTCTCTCTACTATGGAAAAGGTAAGTTTGAAGCGGCTACGAGGCTCGTTAAGACTCACACAAAGACAGCTCGCACAAGAGGCGCAAATATCAGAGAAAGCTTTTGCAGATATCGAGAGAGGAAAGGCACGTCCGCGTCCTATCACAGCTCATTTAATAGTGGAAGCATTGAATAAGAAGTTGAAAGAAGCTAAGAGAGAAGAGATAACTGTAGATAGTCTGGACTGGAATCCATTATGAGTGCTTTATACAGGCCGTTTGTAGTATAATGTTAGCAATTAAGCGGTTAAATTGCTAGACAAAGCTCTATCAAAGTAGTTGACTCTGCAATAAACCCTTAAAACCGTGATGATAAATAACATAAAGGCCCTGTATACCGTTCGTGCGAGAAATGCCCAAAGGCAGAGAGGCACGGTATGTCAAACACAGACCCATTAAATCGTCAAATTGACCAACTACTCTACAGGATAGAAGCAGATGAACAGCAGGTACGCACCTTTATGGACTCTCTAAAAGAGAAAAACTCAATAGAAGCAGTGGAACAGAAAACACAGCTCCGAGCTATGCGAGAGCAGTTGATAGACACATTTGCGAATTTGGGCTATTCTTCAGAGCCAACAGATAGCAGAATAGCGAAACACAGTGAGACAAAACCGAACAAACTGTAATATACCCTATAAGGTAAGCTGACAAGCCGCCTGAACCCACATTTACCGACCACTTGGGATTACAGGACAGTGCCCTCTATGGCATGTCAAAACTATATAGAGGGGGTGACTTTGAGCGCTTTTCGACTTATGCGAGGGGGACGCCGCTCTACAGCACGTCGGTACACCTGGGACAAACCGCCTATTCCCTACGGAAATGCATGGATTGATGCTAGCCCTATGCCAGGACACACCTATACACGTGAGACCTGGCCGCCTCGAGGTAGAGGTAGAGGTGAGAGTCTCTACAGCCCACGTCGCATAGAAGCCAAGCTGAGAGCTATTGAAGTCATTCGGCTGCGCATCAGTGGATACACATGGGAAGCCATTGCTAGTATCCTTGGTTTCAAAGATGCCAGTGGAGCATACAGAGCTTTCAAGCGGACAATGGATCGCGTCGATTGGGATAGACGCCGCCGGGAGGAATTGCACAGGTGTGGGTGATAGATGGCTTGCAGCTGGGTGCTACAAAGTAGACTGACCGACCGACCGGAGCCCCTACCCCCAGGTGGTCAGTCGCCAAAAGCCCAGAATGATTTTGACCTGTATCGGGACATAGCGGAACAATTTGGCACCGTAAGCTCAGTGAAACGAGACATAACGAGACGGTTTCGACTACTGAGCTCAGTATATCGTTACATACCGTGACAGTTTGGAGCTGCAAGCTCAGGATATCGACGTATAACGACGCAAAATAATGCGGCACTTTGGGGAACTGAGCTCAGTGTTTCGCAGCATGACGCGAAACGTCACATATCGTCACAATTTGACCGAACGAACACCGAACGAACGGTAGCCCCTGGGGGTGTTCGGTAGCCAACAAGAAACAACAAGAAACAACAACGTTTCAGGCTCGAGCCGAGGAAAACCGAGGGAATTCGAGGAAATATCACGCTCTAAGCGGTAAAAATGGGAGGAAATGGGAGGATTTTGGAGGTTTTTCTAAGCTCAGATAAGACAAAAAACCACGAAAAACCACGAAAAACTCCGAATGATTTAGAATTATTCTTAGCTAGATTTTTTCTGATAGTATATTTCAGGAGGTAACAGTATGGGCGGCTATGGCAGTGGACGCAAAACAAGGCACCTTAGTACATCAGATTGTCATATTATAGACGTGAAAGAAGCACATGAGCATAACATAGCACTTACCTACACAGAACAAAGCGGAGCCGTCCCTGGCCGTCGCGCCTGGATGCTATGCCCATACTGCAGCAGCCGGGTAGGTAAGCTCTATCTCTCTCGTATCAATTCCACTAGACCAGCATGCCGTACTTGCCTGCAACTCAACTATGATTCCCAGCGCCTGCCCTATGAAGAGAAGCAACGGACCTATGAGATATGGCTACTGGAGCAAGGCTATTTCTGGACACATTGCGAATGGTGGCGTATGCCATATCACGTATTGACATTAGAAGAGGCAAAGTACTACATGCATATAGGGAACTGTCGACGTACATCACACTTTATGAAGCTTATGATAAGAGTTATACGTCTTCACATAAAAATGGAGAAAAGCGAAAAGAAGAGAGAAAAATATGAGAAGAAAGCTAAAGCTCTTGAGAAGAGAACAGAGAAGTATCGTAAGAAAAAGGCAACAATACACCAAATATATGCAGATATGAAGGCCGCTTCAAATGCCGCTTGCAAGTCGATGGCTGCTTAACCCTCTTTCCAAATGCTATAATCCGTCTCAGCATTTCCTCTTTGCCGTCTAACACACTACACTCTCATGAAGCAACTCAGCATATCCGTGTTGAATGAAGTCAAAAGCGGCCTGTAGTCGCCGTGTGTCTATAGCAGCGCCCTCCCATCGGCTAACACCACTCCAAACAGTTCGGTAGAGGGTTTCTCGTTTCCATCTGAAAGGGACCTTTACCTCTGGATAGCCCAAACGAGCGCCCACACATAGAAACCTATAGGAGAGTTGATGCATCTCGCAAAAGCCGTTCTCAGTAGGACGATGTTTGCAGGAGCGTTTCACCTGTCGGCCCGTTTTATTATCCCAGTCTATTTCTCTGATAGGGCACTGGGTTCTAGGTAGGGAGGGAAGCAAGACTGGCTTATACTCTCTAAGCTGGCTATGGTACTCTTGCCGTGCTTTGTCTATGCACTCTTGCAGCACGCGCACTCTCACCGCGTCCGCTTCAGAGACATAATAGGGCTCTCTCAGCACCAAGCCCGGCGTCTGTAGCACAGACCTCCTAGCCAGTGCTAGAAGCGCTAGACGGCTTGGGTAGTGCTCAGCACAGTACATACCAGGGATATCGTCACCTTGTCCATACTCATACTCTGCAGGTGTATCAATGCCCTGGTCTAAGCACACACCACACAGACATACCCCATCATCTACCACAAGAGTCTCTACAGCTGCAGGTGTGCGAAACGCGCTAGCCCGTGCGCAATGAGAGCAAAGTAGCTTCCCATCACAAACTTGAAAGGTCTCAGAAAGTGCATTGCTAACGACATGACAACAGGTACACTCTAGCCATTTCTCAATAACTTCTACGAGAGGAGCCAGGCCCTGTACACCATGCAACCGGAATGCTGCACTCCAGTCTTTAGCATCCACAGGCGTGCACGCCTGTACGTCTATGCCCTTGCGCTTAAGTCCCTTAGCGAGGCTCTTTGCTGCTCTGCGACCAGGCCCGTCAATGTCTAGCCCGATGACAGCACTGCAGACACTGATAGGGAGCATGCCAGCATCTAGTCCTGTTGTTCCCAGGGGAATAGCGTTCAATATGCCGACAGCCATACACGCTAGAACATCAAATGGTCCTTCTACGAAAACCAAGGTATCGAACACGCTAATAGCTTGCCAGTTGAAAAAGCCTTGCTGGTAGGTAAAAAGCCAGCGAGGGACCTGATAGCGTGTTGCTTTCTCACCATGCTGCTCTACCATCTGGGCATTATAGGCGTCAAGCTGTTTTTTGTGTTTGTCTTCATCCATCCCAGGTGTCCACAGGTAGAGAGACCGGGCGCAATAGCCTAGAGTCCCGTCTGGTGTGCGAATAGGGAAGATGATACGGTCACACCATCGGCTAAACCGCTCTATCTCAGGGGTCACGTGTGCGACTTCAGACAGAGCAGGAATGTAGCCTAGCTCCTGAGTGTCTGCCAACTTGAACGGGACCGCCCTCCCAGCTAAGTATGCTCGAGCCCTATCACGCTGCAGCGCTAGCCGTGCACGGGGATAAAGACTATTGAGGTACTGCAGCTCGTCTAACTGCCACTTCTCAGCTTTTGGCACGCGCCTTTTTACCTGGGGTTTTGAGAAGTTATCACCCGGATCCTCGTCAAAGTAGGGATTCGGGATATCCAATTCCTTGCACGCGTCTGAGAAACCCAGGCCCTTGATATCCTGCACAAGCTTCAGAATGTCCCCTGACCTCTTACAGCCTCTACAATAGTAGTGTCTGCCTCTAGGTGTGAGTACAGGCCATACCATAAAGCCATCTGTATCAACTGAGCAGTCTTCAAAGGGACAGGCACCTCCATACTGCTTGCCAGATTTTAAGGCCCGGTGTAGCCGTGTACTTGTATGGTGCTCTATCTCAGCAGGAATATCGAGAGCGAGGAAAGCAGCTGCTAGCCGCTCTCTCACCATGTCAGGGGTGATAATAGCCTCTCTCATTTACGCCCTCGATTCTTGCCTGTACCATTGCTCCCTACCGTCTCACTGCCATCAGGAGCTGCAGCTTCTGTAAACTGTTGTCTCTCACCATACCAGTCGAGATTAATACATCCAAGTGCGCCCTGCCTATTTTTGTCAATGCGTAGAAGCTTCGGATCTAGCCAGCTTGCAGTAGGCACACGATTTTCATTGTTATCATCGCCTATCGCCATAACAACGTCTGCAGTGTATTCTATGTCTCCTGACTCTTTCCCACTGGCTAGCGCGTTCTCAGTCGCTTTGTAGCCGCTAGCACGGTGCTGCGCAGCTAGCGCCAGGACACAACAGTCAAGCGCACCAGCAATCGCACGCAATTCTGTCATGAGGTCAGTTACTACTAGCCGCAAGTCTTGTCTACCATCTCGATACGAGGGAATTGCACGCGCTAATCTTTGCAAGTAGTCAATAACCAGGATACCACTACCACCCTCTTTGAACTGCTCAAAATGGGCTTGTGCACACTCCCTGATAGTTGAGAGGGAAGTACCCATTGTTGCATCCAAATAGCGCAGCCGGGTAGCAGCAAGACTTTCTCGATAGGTTTCTATCGCCTGCTTAATAAGTGCCTCTTTGTCGGTGTACCCTTTGAGCACAGCATCATAGGGTAACTTCCCTTGCCTAGCCAGGGTCTTAGCGAGCAAGTTGAACGGGATATCTTCAGAGGTCACATATAGGACCGGGCGTCTGCTATCAGCTGCGTGTACTGCCATCTGGTTAGCAAGCGTGGTTTTTCCCCCACCAGGAGCGCCTAAGAGTATCATCAGGCGCTGCGCTTCAAGGCCACCACCTAGCATACCATTGAGCCCTTTGAGCCCTGTCCCTACCGTCTCTTTGCGCTTGGCAACATGTGCCCAATAGTCGATAGCACCGGATGCAATGTCAGGAGGCTCTTTATCCGTCTCAGGAGGTCTCTCGACTAGCATAGCCTGTACCTTGCCTAGGACATCACCCGCTTCAATTGGTCGGCCTCCATCATGCTGTCTTACAGCTTTGGCAAGGTAGTTTTGTGCTGCCTCAATTTTTGCCCATGCAGGAGAGGTTTCAGTCTCTGTGTTATCATCTATGGGGTTAGTGGTTTCATCCATGTGAACTACTCCAATTTTTATTTACCAAGGCTATATTCGCAGTACAGCCTTGGCTTGAATGGCTACCAGCCGGGTGATTCTTCTTTGGATTACTCAGCAGGTGGCTATTCACTAGCTTACACACGCATTTACTGCGAAGCAAGAGTAAATGCAGTGTCTAATATCTCTAATATTACTAAAGACTTTTTCCTCCACTAAGAAAGTATCGTAAATCCGCTTTACAAGCTACTTCATAGCAACCTACCTATGTTTGTATTTTCCGCACACAGGGGGGGTATTTTCCGCACACAGGGGGGGTATTTTCCGCACACAGGGGGGGTGTGTATCAAGGACACTATCCCTTCTGCATCGGCTTCTTACCTTGTTTCTTGCTGCGAGCCATCGCAGCAATCTTTGCTTTTTCATTGAGTTCTATTGCTGCAAGGTGTTGCTGTCGATACTTTTCAGCTTGCTTGTGGATGATAGCGCCTGCATTAAAGATAATAGAGTTGTTATCATGTGTGTCAAGTAGATGCTTCAATTTTTTTCGACGTGTGTTTTGAAGTTCGGTAGCAGATTTACCTTGTAGATAGTAGTATTGCGTTATAACTCTGCGATAGGTTTCTGATGAGAGAAGCTTTTTTTGCATTTTATTCCCTATGAGTCTGGCTTGGTACTCATCATATGTCTCTGTTAGGCAAGTGCCATTTTGACGGAAATGTTCAATAGCTAAGATTGTGTCTATATCATCGTGGGGGTGGCGCTTGATAATTGCGACTCTTTCCATCCATTCTAACGCATAAATTGCTGGCAAAGCGTCGCGTGTTCTGTCATGTCCGTGTTTAATTTCTTCCTTGGTTTCAAGCCCTGACTGTAAAAGCATCTCTGGGAAGTGAATGGCAAAGTTACCCTTGTTGAGGTTTATTAGATTTGCGAGATAGAGTGTTAGGCAAAATTCATGCTGGTCATTCTTGCTATGGAGGTCAAGAATTAGACTTGTAGGGAGAATATAGTACTGCTTGCGGCTACCGAACATCAGGTCATAGAAGTCCTTCCCAAGGTGATATTCAACTTCTTTAGGAACAACTATACCTGTGCTTTCATCAGCCTTTAATCCTTCTAGTATGAAAAGTGGAGTATATTCGCGCAGCTTCTGTCCTTGCTTCTTTCTTGATCTCTCTGCAGGTTTACTCATGTCTGTAACGTATGTGCGCGCGAAAAAGAGAAATGCATGCATAAATTTTCTTTGCTCGTCAGGATCGTCCGCGTGCGACTCATCATTATTGTGAACACGCTTAATAAGATCTCGTATTTTGACGCAAGCATCCTCTTTACGGTCTCTTCCTCCGGTTTGGTCATGATAAGCACTGATTAATACAAGCATCGCTTTAAGCCCTTCGATTCCCTTTTCCTTTCGGATATAGGCATCCAATACCTCTTGTTCTTGTTTGTTGTCACCTTTTGTTCGTAACTGTGCATTGTTTGGTGTGATAAGATGTATTTCACTTTCACTCCCATCATCGCTCTCCATCAAGGACATCAGTGATTCTTGCTTATATATCTGCATGCCCGGCGTATGGCTTTGCATCAAACCTCTCATTTCGGTTGAGCTGGGGACCGCTATATTATGAGTGGATGTTATAGGGGCTAGCCCTCTTGCATAAGGCTTATCAATCTGCTTCTGATAAAACGTGTAGTAGTCCTGTGCAAGTTCTTGTACCATGATTTGAAACTCCTGTGGACTTTCACGGAAAATGAGAGGCAATGGTTCTTCTGTGGTAGGTAGGGGGTCTGGGTGAACTGCGAGGGCTTCTATCATCTGCCTGATTTGCTTTTGCCGAGTTTGCGCCCGTTCTGGCAATTCTGTGATATAGGCTCCATCCCATTTCCATCCATCTTTCTCTTCAAGAGCAATAAGGCCAACTGTCCCATGTTCTACGGATGGAGAGGGATTAGATAACTCGATCGATGTTTCTTCTTGCGGCCGGTCTAAAAGGGATGCGAGCAGGACGGGGCATTTTTTGATGGCGTGTATGTCTTCAGGATAGGCTAGGTAAATGTCATCATTTCCCTCGCCATAGCTTAAGCACATACGCATCTGGGACTGCAGCATTGCATATTGTTGTAGTCGCTGGTAAACATTGCCTGACAGTTGCACCATAGCTTGCAGCATTTCATTTAGCTGAGGGTCCTTTGGTTCTACTGTCATGGGTAGTAGAATAGAGCCTATAGATATCCATATCCATATATCTTTAGCCCCAGGCATACGCTCCAATCTTGAGCAAGGAATATCTTTGAATAGTTTTTTTGTTCTTAGCATCCTGTAATCTCCAATCAGGTGAACTAAAGGCCGGATGATATGTCAATGTGTCAGGCTTTTTATTATCCTGCTTTATTGTGCTCTTGCGCAGCCTCTAGTGCAAGAGGACGCCCTACTCTCCTATGGTGTAGTCTCCTCAACTCGGCCTCTATTCTAAAACGAGTACGCTCAGGCAGTGTCTGTAATCTGGCTAGCGCGTCCTCTCTGCCACACATAAGGGCACCTATGAGCATGTTGTGTCCGTAGTGTGTGCGCCGTGCCTCGTCAAACCTATCGGCTATTGGCTTGCCATTAGCATCTAGTGTCGGCTGTAGAGGCCCGAAAATGTCCCTCATCTTTCCAGGCTCATACCAGCGTAGGGTATCCAGTGCGAGGACCGGGACAGGTAAGCAGCTGTCATGGGTACCGACGACTGCAGCGCTGATTCCATGCTTCCACTCAGGAGAATTGAGTGAGTAGGTGTACCAGTCGCTAGCCCTGGCAAGGACTACGGCCCGGTATTTCTTGCCTTGGTCAAGTCGAACAAGAGAGACGCCGCTAGCTGACACACTCCCATAGACAATCTCAACTTTGAGCCGTTCTTGGTAGTGTGCGAGCTGTAGCCATACGTCGGCCTGGGTGTATCGGCTGTAGCGTCTCTCCTGTGGCATGAGGTTATTCCTCGCTTTCCCTGAGTGCCTGGGCCAGCTGGTCTTGCTTTGCTTTGGTTGCTTCGTTAAGGTGGGTATCCTCTTTGGTGAGTCTGGCGAGCTGGTCGAGGACGAGTCTGATCTCTGCCATTTGTTCGGGACTGAAGGCATCGGCGAAGTTCACCAGTAGCATCTCAACATAAGTCCGTAGGATGGCATAGGCGGTAAAATGGCGTTCCGGTTGTGAGAGCTGTGAAAGCTCATGGATCTTTTTCAAAGCGTCTACAGTAGCCTTGTGGTGTCTTTGGTCGCGTCTTTCTTCGTAGGTTGACATTAGTTGCTCCCCTCTAGTTCTCTCTTTTTGCTTCGTAGTTCATCGGCTTGCTTGGCTTGCCTGACTTGCTGCTCTAAATCCTGTAGCTTCTTAATTTCAATGCGAAGCCTTTGATCCATGACGATCTCCTCAGCCTCTTCACTTTCCGGGTCTTCTAGGACACAATAATCGTCTTCGTGGTCGCAAGCGTCGTGTACTGTATAATCAAAGTCTGCCGGATTGTATGGACTTGCAGTTACAGATTTTTTCAGAGTGTCTTCTGTGAGAATAAATGAAATGGACTTCTCACCATCTACTATCACACAGTAGTACTCTGTGATGCTATCCGTTTTCTTGTCTGTATGCCATATGGATGCTTGTTGTGTGTTCATGGTTAGTTGCTCCTTTCTATTTGAATAGCTGGTCTAAACGATCATCGGTAGGTAGAAGTCTTGCAAGTCCTGCTCTAAGCTTTTCTAGATCATCTATCCTTTGCTCAATATCCGCTTTTTGACGTACTAAATCTTGGATATGCCTATCATATCCTTCTATACTTTGTTTGATAGCTTTTATTTCTTTCTCATCCATGTTGGTTGCTCCTTTCGAAATTTGCCAATCTCTTGGCAACGCTCCGGCCAGATTGTTACCAGATCCGGCGGGTGATTTTTCAAGACATTGGTAATTCCTGCTACAGGTCCTTCTTGGGTCCTTCTATTTCTCTCCTATCCTCACGTTCAATCATGCGTCTTTGCTGTTTTAGAGCTGCTTCAGCATTCATCTTGTGGAATCGGTCTAAGAAGTCAGCATCGCTCTTTTCCCGTTCAATGGTTCGCTGGTTGTGCTCAATTTGGAGCATTGCACGCGACTCCTTAAGTTGCCTTTCAATGTGCTGGTTAGTCAGCTGCTCAAAGCCCTCACCTTGTGCCTTTTGGTGCCGTAGCACATGGGTCAGCTTCGTAGGGCTAGGGCTCAAGAAAAAGGCAACATAGGCATCACCTAAAATGACCCCGACGACTCTGAACGCGATAAACCCATAGACAGGCCAATCGCGGTTAAAGTTTCCTGCTTTGGTGATGAAAAACAGGAAAGCCATTTGACCCGCAATATTGATACAGGCCATAGTACACCACATGATGATAGCGCCTGTGGTATCTTTATCGGGTGCCTCATGTCCCGCTCGCTTTGCTTCCACCGCTCGCTTCTTGCGGCCTGATAGGTCATAGGTCGCTATGCAGAATGGAATTTCTATCAGTAGCGTTATTCCCCATAAGAGAACCTGCGTCCAGATGCTGTTGTCACTTGGCAGGAAATGTTTGATGTAGTAGTAGACCTCGCCTGCTGTGAACACGATAAAAGCGATAGGGCCAACAATTCGCCAAGTGTTCTTAGCAAATTCCATAAAGCTCTCATGAGCAGGTGGATTGTGTGATACTTTTGAGAGTACCGCATAGTTGCGAGCGGATACTTGCTCAGGTGTCATTTGAGTTATTGAGATGGTGCCAGTCGTATCAGAGAGCACGGTTGTGTCTGCTTCGATGGTCGCTGTCTGGGCAAGCGAGGCCTGTGCTTGCGCTGCAGGGCCTGTACGCCTTGCGAATGGGTTGAGCTTGCCTAGCACGGCCTGGATACCTTGCTTTCTTGCCATTTCCTCCTCACATTTCAGTGAAAAATTGCGAAACAAAAAACGCAATCCGTCAACATGTCGACAATATGTCTGCATTAAAAACAAGCTTGTAGCGCGGTCTGCTGACAGCGCGATGATTCGCACTGCCACGTTTTTTGACCACGCTACTGGTGAGAAGTTTATGCGCGTGTCGATTCGCGTTGTTTAGGCGCTGCAGGTCCGTTTGTGCCCTGGGTGCTAGCGCCCTGTTGTTTCGCGTTCTTACGTTGCTCCTGATAGGCCTTGTTCCTGGCGACGCGTGCCAGGCGGTCAAAGCTTTTCAAGGACCTCTGTGAAGCGAGGTACAGACGGTGGTAGTGAGCTGACAATGTGGGGGATGAAGAGGCATACTGCAGACTCTTCTGCTGAAATGTCTCAATTTCACCTTTAATCTGGGTGATTTCCTGCTCAGTAACGTTGGTTGCCATGGGTTAGAACTTCCTTTCAAAACTTGCTTGCTACCCCTATGGCTGTTACAATGAAATTAGGCCATGGGGTAACCCAGGGTTCGACAATGCCGGGTCAGTTCTTGTCAGGGAAGGGCCCGGCTCAAACATTTTTGGCTACAGGGACTTTACATTCGCATTTAGGCCTTCAATTGTTTGCCAAGGGATAGAGCGGCCTAATTTTCGAGAAATAGCAGCAGCTATTTTGTCAGCAGTACCAAGCGAAACATTTTCTCCATTTAATGCTCTGTTCAGAGTATTGAAGTCCATACTTGCTTGCCTAGCCATCTCGTTCTTACTCCATCCGCAGGTGATCCTATAATCTTCTAGGTTCATACTGAACACCTCTGGTGTTTCAATTCATGATACTTGGAATGCACTTGAAAGTCAATAGCTAGACATAGTATACTTCATTCTAGAGCGAATAGGTACCATATATCTGCCATTCATCCTATCTGTAGCAGCTTGATTTTTACCTCGGCTAGATCCTTGCTGCTCCAGGCACCGACCAGCGAACATTGCTCCTAAGAGTGTGTCATGGATAAATGGTGACACAGGTTATGCAGTTGTAAAAGTGCTTATAATTCAAGTGTATGCTTATTGCTGGGGAAAATGAATATCTTTCCTATCGTTTCGACTTATCGTTCTTATCGCTTTGTTATCGTTGAGGGATAACGATGGTTAACAGTAGATTAATTGAGGCACGGAGGGCTAAGGGATGGACGCAAGTGTATCTGGCTGCACAGCTTGCGGTATCATCTATAACGGTAAGCCGCTGGGAGAATGGGTCACAGATCCCACAAGCCTATTGTGTGCAACGGCTCTGTCAGCTTTTTGGACTGACTGATAGCGAACTTGGTTTCGCGCTTGCTCAGGACATCACATCACAGGACTACAGAATGGTTTATAAAGAGATGGATAGATATTTTAGCTTTGGCAAGCTCAAAACAACTGAGATGATTCTCGACGGCGACGGGACAGGCGTCTACCTGCCACAGCATATCCGTTCACACTATATCCCGATGCCACTAGAGCTACCTGAAGAGATACAGGCACGCAAAGAGCAGATAGCACAGGAGCAAGAGGCGAGAAAATCTGAAGGGGACTCCTGGCAGTGGAATGGTGAGCGGTACAACCTTGTCAAATTCAATATTGGACGCGATCCGGCCAATGAAGACATGAACCTGGGGCTATGGTTTCGGCCATCGGATTATTACACGTTCCTGGCGACAAGTGCCATCGCACAAGATCAACAGGTGCGTGAAAGGTATCTTTCTGAAGCCGAATGGGATGAGGCTGTCCCTCTGTTTGCACATTCATTTAGTGTGCTACTTACACTGCTTACCTCTGATGGACACACGATCTTTGTGCAGAGAGGCAAGAGTCTAGGATGTCGGCCTAATACGTTTGATGTGAGCGTTGCTGAAGGGCTGTCTCGACCAGTTGACCGAGGGACCGAGAGTCAAGCTCCAGATGTCTATCGTTGCGCTATTCGTGGGCTGGCAGAAGAGTTAGATTTGCACGCGCCTAGCGATTTTGCTTCTTCGGATATCCTGTTCTTGAGTTTTGCCGTCGATACTGCATTTAGCATGTGGGGATTATTCGGTATGGTCAAGATCCACAAGGGGATTGAAGAGGTGTTAGGGCATTTACAGAGAAGCATAAAGGATCGTTTTGAGCATCGAAGAGTCTTTTCAGTCCCATTTACGCCTGATGAGGTTTGTCAATTCGTCTTCTCACACAAACCGTTTGCTCCTGGCGGCTTGGTTTGTACCTACCATTCTTTAGTGCATGAATTTGGCAGGGAGCAGGTGAATCGGGCCATCAGAGAATACGACGCTTGATGTACGTTACACTGGTATCAGGTTGGCAAGGTGGTATTGCAACAGTCCCATTCCTTGCACGCCAGCACGCCCGGACGCCGGATGTTGCACGCCTGACACGTGTGAGCTATAGTAGAGATGTGGGAGAGCAGACACACAAACATATCCTTCAAGAACGTCGGCTTTCCCGAAACGGTGGCACAAGTAAACCCCACCGTTCAAAATACATTGTTGCTGGTTACAGTTATAATTTTTCTAAATGCTATGCAGCTTCTTTCTCTAAGACTTCAATCTCCTGCACAAGCTCCTGCTCTCTCTCTTTGAGTACCTTTATTTTGCGTGTTTCCGGTTTGCTTTCATCCCCAGTCGGCACAAATTCAGCTTCTGGGATAGCAGCGTCTACCGTCTCATCAGAGATGAATTGACTGAGGAATGATGTGTCTGTAGCCTCCATAACAGCTCTCTCGAATTGGATGCTCAGTCTGAGCAGCTTTACGAGGTCTAGCGCATAGCCATGCCCGTGCTCTTTTGCTACATACTCTAGATAAACGTGCTTATCTTCGTCGCTCTTCAGAGAGGACATAGCTCGTATATGGGTTTTAAGCATCATTCTTTCAAATCGAATAAGAAGGCGCATCATAGACAGCTCTTGCTCAAGTCGTGACTTTCTCATCTTGTATTCATACTCAGATGTTATCTTGAAATAGTGCTCTTTAAGGCTATGATACTTATCGTAAGCCCAATAGTAGCCGTAGTTACTGAGTAGGAACTTTTCAAGCGTAATGTGCCTCTCTATGTAGCTAGACCTCTGACTCTGATAATGCAGGCCCTTACACTCTCGACACATAGGGTACATCTGGCTACCACCTATGTAAACGGCTCGCACTCTTGTACCACAGCAAGGGGCTATCATCCACCATCGGGCGCTGCCATAGTTGCACGGCGTGGTCACAAGGGGTATCCATAGATTACAGTGTTGCTTTTCGTTGCCTAACGTTGCCTGATAGTCTAGTGTGAGCTTTCCATAGACAGGGTATCTCGCTGCAGCTTCAAGGTCTCTCTGAGGTCCCTCAAAGCATTCTATGGTGTACATGAGTCCTGGGATAGAGTCAGGAGGGCAGTTCTTTTCCATCGGGCCAGTGATACATAGCAGTCCTGTTTCCTCGCCAGGGGTGCGCAAGTGTTTCTTGAAGTGCTTTGTATCTATAGCTATGCACTCTGTTGTTAGCCTTGACTGCTTTGGTCTCCCTGAGCCGTAGCCGCCCATAATGCAACCTCTGTTTTTTGCAAAATACCGTTTTTTCTAAATTAATAGGGCCTTTTGTGGCCTTTTGTCGCCCTACTATGCCTATGAAATGGCTCTACAAGCGGGTTTACCATGAACTCGGCAAAGTGCAACATCTGTGCAAATTGTAGCCTTTTTGCCGAGTGAAAGGCAAATTTTAGAGGGAAAAGTGCTCAGAAACCTTGCATTGCCTTGCAAAAACGTGCAAAAAATCTGCTAGATTTTGGCGTATTCCGGCGCATTTTTGACGTGGATCGTCGGCGACTCGAGGGCGATTCGAGGAGTGCAGTGAACTATCAGGGGATGGCAATGGGGAACAGTGAGCAGCCTAGCAGCTGGCCTACTAGGCTTATGATGCACGCGTCTGGTGCTGCGCGTTCCGTTCTTGCGCTAGGGCCTGTGCGATAACCTCAGTCCCTTTCATTTCAGCTTGCTCGTAGGTGTCTGCGAGGGCTTTGACCTCAGTTCCTAACTCAGGTATACGCACTTCGTACTCTTTACCATTCCATTGGATATTTATGGTATGTGTAGCAATTGGTTGCAGCATCTATTTCTCCTTAATGGTGTACTTGGATACCCGTCTGTTCTATGGTACTCAGTTTGCCTTGAAAATACAAGGGACCTAGTCCATAATCCTACGGTAGTGATGTAGCTGCAAGTTTACCACTACTTGACCATCTTTTGTCATGATAAGTGTTTTAGCTAATGGATCTACAGTAGCCTGTAAAGCCACTTGATACAAAACAAATGCAGCTTTCTTTTCATTGTAGTCACAATAGAAGCATTCAGACTTTAAATCATCAGACAGAATAGCTTCACCTCTATCTACTTTATCTTTTGCTTCTTGAGATGCATATGTTGTTAAGTGTACACCATAGAGGTGATATTCTTTCTTTTGTGGCATAGTTCTAACCCTCTTCTTTATGTGAGGTTACTCCTCTAAGATAATCGAAATTTTAGGACTTAGAGCTATGCGGGCAATCATCGCATGAACGAAAGCTAGCGTCAATATGCAGTTGTACCCAGAAGTCACGTTGTCCCCTAGGACCTATCGCGATAGGTGCGCGCCCTCTACCCGTGGTAATCTTCTGTCCCTGGATCATTCCCATGTTGTACAGCCGCTCAGCTTCCCCATAGGGGACAAAGTGCAATCTTGCAAAATCGGCTAACCAGGTAAAGCCCTCTGGTGCCGCCGCCTCTATAGGTTCCTGCTTTCTCGCTTTTGAAGTTGGTTTGACAGCTGCCTCAAACATCTTGACCTGTTTCTTTAACTGCTTTATTTCTTGCGCTTGCTCGAGCATTTGAGTTTGCAAGTCTTCAATGGCTTTATCTCGCTGCTCTATCTCTTGCTCCTGCAGACGTATCCGGTTTTCTGACTCTGCTATGTGAATATGTTGCTCTTCAATAGTTTGCTCCTGCTTTTTAATGCGCTGTAGCAGGAGCTTTTCACCTGCAGTCATCGGTTTAAACTTTTCCGGTTTAGGTAACTGCTTCTCAGCAGGAATACCTAATTTCCCTTTGATAGCCTCTTCAATGAGCCGTGCATTCTCTTCTAAATGCTCGAGTGTTAATTTCTCAGTGAGCCCCAGATAGCGTTTAAATTGCTGGCCTTGAAACTTGCGATAAGCAAACCAGTACTGAGTACCACGCTGCTTTTTATCCTTGCCTATAATGCGTTCCTGGCGTGCTGTGAAATTGCCATGCTTGCCGACGAATCGGAAAGCTTTTAAACTGGCAAGCCATTCAAACCACTCTGCAGAGTCAGGAGCGTAGTCTTTCGTTTCAATTTTGTTTTCTTCACTGTTCAGACTCCCCATCTGGTACCGATCTTCACTATTTTGCACGTGCTCTATGTAGCTTTCAAGCTCGCTCATAGTCCACTCCTTTCTTATGAAACTATATCGATAAACGGGTACATAAACTTGTCTAAACCTTTAGCTAAAGGACCTGTTATTCTGTATTTATGTATCCTCTACAGTGTATAGGTACATAACAAGATTGTCAAATAAAAAGCCCCGGTCTGCTAGTAACAGCCGGGGTGATGTGTTACTCGCCACCTATCTCGGCGAGTCGCTTTCGTCTTCGTACCGCGTCCTGGCGTTGCTGTAGCACTGTTACCACCAATCGAAGCATCGAATTGTCAGCACTGCTACAAAAGCTACTCCAACCGTCAAGGCCTAGCTCTATCCGTATGTCCTCCAGGTCTAGCATTTCAAAATCGCAAGACTCGCCGCTAGCCATGACTTGCTCAATCAGACTGGTGCGTTCCGACGATCTGGCATCACGTTCTAGTTGTCTGGTAAGAATAACGAGATCAGTAGCCTTGCGAGCTGCGTCTTTGCCGTGTTCGATAAGGAGATCCTGCAATTTCGAGAGGATCGCGCCGGTGATCCCGTGCTCTTGCCAGTACTCTGACAATTCGCCATTTCGTAACAACACCTTGTTACGTTTATCGATCTCCTTACGTTTCCGGTGAGCTGCTTGCTTGTGGGCATCATTGCAGTATTGACGATTGCGCCCGCCAGCTTGATCAATGTAACCGAGGTCCTCGCCGCAATATCTGCAAAAGCCAGCCATATAGCCGTAGTAGGGCATTGCTAGTGTCTCCTTTCTAGGTTAAGATTATACAAAAAAGCCCCGGCCTGCTACTGGTGAGTAACAGCCGGGGTGTATAGGTTACTTGCGGTTTTTCTTCGACTCTGCAATATGCATCTTTGCAAGTCTTACTTCACGGGCTTCTGATTGAGCACATCGCTCTAGATACGCTTTATACGTATCTTTTTCAGTCTGTTTCTCTTCTGGTTTTTCTTTCTTGCTAAAAAGTCCCATTGTTTCACCTCCTTTCTAAAAGCTTCTGATGTTTCAGCTTCTCAAGTTTGACGCGTGCCTCCGCATGCTTCCTTTGCCAGTGACACGACGGACACAAGGCTTGCAGTTCCGGTACAGGATTAGCAGGATCTGCATTGACGTGATGGGCATGCAGCCATACAGGCCGACATTTCCCACTCCACATTGAATAGCGCCTTTCCCCATGTCGCACACCACACCTCTCACATCTCCACCCAGCACGGTCCTTGCACTCCCAAGCAAGCCGTTTCCAGTTCGATGGATAGCGATGCTGCTTGTCGATTTGGATCAGCTCCAGGAGTAACAGCAGCTCCATCAGTGCACCAACTTCTTCCTCTGCCGACGAGTCCACTCTGCATGTGCCTCGCAAAGTGTACTCGTCCAACTGCTTGGGTATGGCTGACCAGGGTGAAGATTCTGCCAACACGCCACACATCGCACTACGATCGTCGCCACGGGTGGAATGTTCGTGAGAGGTGGTGTAACTGATAAGCTATTCATGCAGTCCTCCAATTATGCATGGAGGCCTCTACATCAGCAGCATAAGCAACCGGATCGTTGCTGTCGGCAGTAGGTGCGTACTTAGCTAGAATGGCTTCAGGTGTCGTGAGTCCAGACCCAACATACGCCGGGCCTGCAATGAGCTTGTAGAAGTCTGAGTAGGAGGACTCCCAACTACTGTATGCCCTAAATCCACCAATACATGCATAGCCATCAGAGCAACGGATGTTACCTAGACTCTTCGTTTGAGAAGCAACACCGGACTTCCCAAAACCTGACTCATGAGAAAAGACAGCAAGCGCAAAAGCGGGATCTATGCCGTATTGGGTGCCATAGCTATACAAAGTGTATCCAGTCCCACACGCCGGGGAGCTGTTCTTGCACAGGATTGCGTCGACCTGAGCAGCTGATATTGACGGCGATCCGGTTATAGCAATGCCAGGGCCATAGGACCCGGAGCCGGTAACCTGCATAAAATGACTGTAGCTCCATAGCACAATGGGAATAGCAAGGACGCCTAGGATTGCAGCAACGACAAATTCAAATGGTTTCAATGGGTTTCTCCTTTGCGTGAAAAAGGAGTCCTGCTACAATGGAGGTAGCTAGGACTCCGGTTTTAGTTGAGATGCTAGTGGCTTTGAGTTTTCCAGGCCTGAGCCACTAGCGAACAATTCGAAGGTCGACGATTTTAGGCAACTGGGTACGCTTACGTGCCTCTTCAATGGCGCCAGCTGTAAATGGCTTAAATCCATTTATGCTCTTGATCATAATCCCGTTCCTGCTTTCCATTCGACAAGCTAAAGTGTACTTCTGCTCATGCTTACTCACGTTACAAGGTACAATCACAAATGAACGTTGTATCATGTTCCTGCCTTTCTAGCGACGTGCTACTTGCCGTTCTCTTTCATTGTTTCTAGCATGTCGTGCCCTAGCTGCATGCATTTATGTACATCATTTCTCCATGCATAGTTCTGCATACATTGGTGTTCTACGCTGCGGTGTTCTACGCTGCATCCGCTGAAAAAGGTCAAGAGCAAAAACAAAAGTAGAACCATAAAGACTAGTTTCATGTGTATCTTCCTCAAAATTATCTCCTTACGGTATACATTTGTAAATGACGTAACACGTGATACACGCTACAATTATGACAAAAATCCCGACAATAGCACCCATGGATATCTCCTTCCTATCTAAAAAGCAAAATGCAAGTATGCCAACTATGAGCAGCATAAACAGAAGTCCTTCAAGCATGTTATCTCCTTTCTAGCGAACAACCTTCACGTTACGAGTACGTGCTACACGGGACGCCCTACGCACCGGCAATTTCCTCTTTCGCGGTTGCACTGAGTGGACAATCAGGCTGATATAGGCTAACAATGCGATAGTCGGTATCAGCACAATAAGGACGGTTCCAACTTTGTTACCTGACATGATAAACAATTCGCCTAAGAAGTCTCCTAGAATATAACAGCCGTAACAGGCGCAAACTACTTTGAAGCGTTTCACTCTCCTAACTCCTCTCATCTCGATAAAAGACTACTGACGATGCTACAGCCTACAATGACAATTGCGCATGACCCTAGGCCATAAAGCGTAAATCCGAACATGGATAGAGCTATTATGCATCCAACGATGTCCATGAGCGATAATATTGCTAGTTTCATCTGTACTCCTTCTCGACACGTGTAAAGAAGCCTTCTTTCTTGGCGTGTTCTACGTGTTTATCGCACAAGTTAGTGCTTCTACCACTTGGCGTTAAGATGCGCTTCTTTGCTTTTTTGCTGCAGCGTGGAAAGCTGCAATATGGTCCGTTCAATCCGGGCCTCCTAACTCCTTCTGTAATGCATGCCAGTCATCACGAACTGTATAGCTCTCATGCTCCAGCCAACATGCATGCCCTTCTGCATGTGTAACCTGTAGCATCTCGTTACAATACGGACATCTGACGGCAACAATAGTTACTGTGTCGTCTTCAATCTGCCGGTTCAGCTCACGGGCCATCTCTCGATAGAGCCGTTTTGCTGCTTTTGAGATACGCCGCCAGGGACGAGCTGCTCGTGGGCGTACATGACAATAGGCACGGTGGATATCTCTACCTGTTAGTCTCATGAGTACCTCCTAATTTTGGACAAAAAGAGAGACCAGCCGCCGGGACTGGCCTCTCTGTATCTTGTTTACTCAATACCGAAGTAGTCGGCTAAATCATCTGCATAGGCGTTCTCTGCCTTATGGAGTTGTTTGAGGTATCGGCCAGTGGTCGCTAGGCTCTCATGGCCTAACCGTGCCTGTATGACTTCAGCAGGAGCGCCTAGTTTGCTCATGGTATGAGCCCATGTGTGCCTTAGCGCGTGTACGTTGCTTACTCCTAACCTTTCTTTGCAGATGTCCTGGACGCTTTGAATGCTGAGCATTTCACCATGTGCGTCCCTGCCATGTTTGTTGTCGCCGCCATACCCTAGCACTACCCAGACGGGCCGTGTATCGCCCTGGGTGCCAAGGACTACATCCTCTCCGTAGTAGTCGCGCAACCATGCGAGCAGCGCACTTGTTACAGGAGGTGGTAGCGTGTCGGCCATCTGCTTATCCCCCTTGCAGTCAAAAAATGCGGTGATCTTGCCTGTATGTAGCGCTAGGTGTTGCAACTGCAAGGCTGCGACCTCGCTTAACCGGCGGCCCGTTTGCAGGTAGAGGGACAGGAGTGCATAGTCCCGTTTGCCCTTTAGCGTGTCCCGGTTGATTGCTACGAGCCTCGCTTTTACCTCACTTCCGTCTAAGGCTTTTGCTTTCTCGTAGTCTCTCACCTTTGCACGCTCTACACGCGCTATCGGGTTTTCTTGCAGCGCTGTCTGCTTTATGGCATGCTCGTAGAAACTGCTAATAATAGCAAGCCGTAGGTTATAGGTTGCTGGTTTCACCTCCCTGTTTGCCCTTTTCGATCCCCCAGCAAAAGCTTGTGCAAGCAGCGCGATTTTTGCTAGTGCCTCCTTTCCCTGACTGTCCAAGTCGATCCCAGCCTGCAGAAGGCCTTGACGAAAGTCCTGCAAGGTGCCCTCATAGGCCCTCTTGGTTCTTGCGCTACCACTCTTGCGAAACTTGGCATCCAACCAGCCAAGAATGAGAATATCTAGGCTGGTACTTGTGACCGTCGTTGATACAGCTGTTTCTTTCATAGGTCCTCTCAAAACAAAGATTTTCAGTGGATTCACTGAGGTTTCACTGCATAGACTATGCAGGAATGGCTAGCACAGGAGTCGAACCTGTGTAGCGGCCTGTCTACCGTCTAGCCTATCACTTGTATGATACAATCATCTTGC
>Ga0209160_1000846_pt1 | contig 25476 bp, 28 predicted proteins | sample GraSoiAngelo_153_FD_186167 | JGI IMG/M metagenome (GOLD analysis project Ga0209160, IMG submission 186167) | Grasslands soil microbial communities from the Angelo Coastal Reserve, California, USA - 14_1009_12_40cm (SPAdes) (version 2) | ecosystem: Environmental > Terrestrial > Soil > Grasslands ...
GGGTCAGTCTCCGGTAGCCGAATTGGGTCTAGTTAGTCCAAGCCACAGTGTCAGGCACCGTGAATTTAACAGTGTCAGGCACCGTGAATTCGTCCTACTGCAGAGGAGACACTCATGGACGCCAGGACCGAGCTTCAAGATCGGGGCGAAGATACTTCCCGCATCGGCGCGTTGAGCGATAGCATCTTTGGCGTCGCTTTGACGCTACTCGTGCTGGATTTCAGGCTGCCGGAGTCTGGCGCGGGGGGCCCGCTGGCCCCAATGCTGCTTCTGCTATGGCCCAAGTTTTGGAGTTTTGGCCTCACCTTTGCGGTCGTAGGAGCGTTCTGGATCGGTCACCACCGGATGCTGCACCTCATTGTCCGTTACAACCGTCCACTCTTGTGGCTCAATCTCCTCTTCCTTTCGCTGATTACCCTTGTCCCGTTTCCCACGAGCCTGCTCGGTCGCTTCAGCCCCAACCGAGCCGACGCACAAATGGCCTGGATCATGTACAGCATCAATCTCGCGCTGATCGGGTTGAGCCAGTTCTGGGTGTGGCGGTGTGCCCTTACCAACAACCTGGTAAGAGAGAAGATCTCTCCCAGGCTGGCTAGCAATCTGGGTGTTCGAGCCCTCACGGCTCCCGCCGTGTTCTTCTTGTCGATCGGGCTGTCCTTTGGGAGCCCGCTGATGGCGTATGTCAGCCCGTTTCTCATCCTGCCCGTTAACGCCATTGTGTACCATAGTTACGCGCGGATGCGCGCCTCCGCGGATTGACCCGCTACGAACTGCGCGCCCTGAAATGCGGTCAGCCGGCGGTGAAGGCTAACGCTGAAGGACGGAGGGGCCCATCCTCTTAGTCACTCCTTCGCCGCACTTCGGGTCCCGTTTCCGAGGGTCGTCTGCTCTCACCCCAGCGATGAATTTCCTAGGGACGCATGGTCAGCGCTGGCAATTGGGGCAGTAATAGGTGGTGCGGCCAGCGATGCGGGCGACGGCAATGGGGTGGCCGCAGCGAGGACACGCGATATCGCGCTCCCCCCGCACTTCCAGAAACCGGCCCACGGGGCGGCCGTAGCGCGATAGGTGAGTGACCGCGCGGCGCAGGACGCGGCGAACGATCTGGTACAACCGGGCCAGTTCTCCATCTCGCAGCCGGTGAGCCAGCCTGGCCGGATGTAGGCGAGCCTGCCAGAGGATCTCATCGGCATAGATGTTGCCGATGCCGGCAATCAGGTCTTGACGCAGTAGCAGAGATTTAATGGTGCCGCGACGGCCGTGTAAGATGGCGTTCCACCGCGTCAGAGTGAATGAAGCGCTGAGTGGTTCGAGGCCCAGGCGGGCCACGGGCGCGAATTCGACGTTAGACGGCACCAGGTCCATGTGGCCGAATCGTCGCTGATCGATGAAGCGCAGGTCGGCTCGTCCGAACCGCAGGATCACACGCGTGTGCGGATGCACCGGTGCGGCGTGCGGCACCAGCTCGAAGTCGCCCGTCATCCGTAGATGGACGATCAGGGTCAGCGCGCCGCTCAGCCGGATCAGCAAGTACTTGCCCCGGCGGTCCACCGTGCGCACGGAGCGGCCGGACAACGCCCGGATGAATCGTCGTGGATTCGGGGAGTGGATCGTCGCCGGGCTGAGCACGCGTACTCCGGTGATGTGCCGGCCCGCGACAGTCCGGCGAAGCCTGCGGGCAACCGTCTCAACGTCCGGGAGTTCTGGCATCCGCTAGTCGAGCGCCATCCATGTGTCTCTGTGCGAGTAAATGTCAATCACCGGTCCGGTGGGATCGCGCTTTCGATACTCCTTGTATCGCTCGTGGAGTGTCTTGTAGCGGCGGTCAGACGATCGGAGTCTGCGGTGAGGGATGTCGAGAAGGAACTTTTCCACCTTCCACATATTCTGGCGCGAGAATCGCCAGTCGTAGCGTCCTAACTTCCGGAGATCCACGAGTTGATACCCGGTGATGCGGCCGGTGAAGTCCACGTAGGGATCAAAATAGCTCCAGACCAGCTCGCGGATAGTACGGAACACCGGCCTTCGACCGTGTAAGCCGGCATCCCGCGAGCGGGCCACGCTACCCCACGGCCCACGCCCGGCGCCATGTGGTGCAGGGCCACGGCGGCGGAAGACGTAGATGACATGGTCGATCCCGTCCTTCGACTCGAAGCTGACCACCAGGGGTGCATAGCCGTGCTGCTCCAGGATCACCGCCGCGACCAGTGCCGCCTCCAGGCATTGAGCGGTCCCCCGGCGGGCAACTTCGCGGAAGGACCGCAGTGTATCACCGCCGCGTTCCCAGTTATATGGCAGCGAACGGAGGAAGCGCTGGACCTGCTCAGGGGTGCGGCAGCGCCGGATGATCCGCCACTCGCTGCGCGTAAACGCCTCCTTCGGAGGCGCCTCTCGGAACGCGGCCATGGGCCGACTACTTCGAATCCATCACAGGCGATGCCTGCCAAGCGGAAAATACGGGGCTGGGGAATAGGGACTGGGGACTAGCGAAGCAAACCTGTAGTTACTAGTCCCCAGTCCCCAATCCCTATTCCCGTAGTTATGGGGGGTTGCCCATGTCCACCCGTGAGCCCGCGTTCGCGTCGCCCCAAGAAGAGCGCGAGTACTTGATGAAGGTCAAGGCTGAACTCGATGCCTGTCAGACGAAAGCCGACGTGGTGCGCGTCTGGAAGGCACACTACCTAAAGATCGGCCATCGTAAGTTGGGCCGTCTACTCGTGGGTCGCGAAGTGGATGAGTTGATCAGGTCGCGGGAGTAGGAGATGGCGATGGACGTTCTTAAGCCAGACCGCAGCAAAGCCGGTCCGCCGGACCGGCCCGAGTACTTTTCGGGTACCGTGCGGCTGCACAACCTTCGCCGCCCGGACGCACCAGGAACGGCAGAGCTCATCGGGGTGTTCTTCGACCGTGGCGCCCGCACGATTCCTCATATTCATGAGGCCGATCAGGTGCTCTATTTCGTCGAGGGAGAGGGGATCGTCGCCACCGAGCGCGAGCGGCGCGTGCTACGCGCGGGAGAGATCGCTGTGATCCCCGGGGGCACATGGCACTGGCACGGGGCCACCAGGGCATCCGATATGTGTCACATCTCGATCAAGCCTGTGGGACCATCCAACTGGAGCGTCGAGAAGAAGAACTGGGCGGAATACTAACGGGAACGCGGTCCATCCAGAGCTTCATACGCTCCCGAGGGAAGTTCCGTCGGAAATACTTCTGGATGGAGAATCTGTGCCAGGATTTCGAGGCCGGTGGCGATGCGCGGGCCGGGACGGTTGAAGTAGGCCGACGCATCCGTGAGATAGATGCGCTCGTTCCGTACCGCCTGCAGGCTATTCCAACCGGGCCGCCTCGTAAGCAGGTGGACTTCCTGTCTGGTCCTTGCCACGTCGAACCCGCACGGCATGATGATGATAGCCTCGGGGTCAGCGGCCCCAAACTCTTCCCACGTGATGACAAACGAGGGCTCGCGCGGCCTGCCTAGGGCATCGCGGCCGCCTGCGATTTCTACCATCTCCGGCACCCAGTGGCCGGCCACGTAGAGGGGATCCAGCCATTCGATGCAGGCGACGCGCGGGGTGGACAGCCCGGCGGCCCGAGATCGAACCCGCTCGATGCGCGCCCGCAGGTCCCTCACCAGCGCTTCGGCCTGGCCGGTCCGGCCCGCGAGGGTGCCGACCAGCAGAATGTTGTCCAGGATATCGAACAACCCCAGCGGTTCCAGCGAGACAATCTTTGTCTCGGCGTCGAGTAGTTTGGCTGCCTGCTGCACCAGGGTATACGAGGGCGCGCAGACGCTGCACAGCTCCTGGGTGAGGATGAGATCTGGCCGCAGGTGCGCCAGCTGCCGTTCGTCAAGATGGTACACGCTCTTGCCTTTGTGCACCTGGCCGCGGATACGGGTTTCGATCAGGCCGCTCGGCAGATCAGTGGTGACGATGGCCTCGCTCAGGACCGGCCTGGCGCGGATCGCGGACGGATAGTCGCAGTCGTGGGAGATGCCTACCAGCTGGTCGGTGAGGCCGAGGGCGGCAACCATCTCGGTGGCACTGGGCAGGAGCGACACGATGCGCATGTCACGACCATCCTACCGTGAATCGTAGAACAAATGAAAGGGGGCCCCCGGACTGGCCGCGGGCCCCTCTCGTTCGGTCAGGTCGCTTTACTGGTAGATATTCAGCGGATGGCGCTGGAGCGAAGGACCGAAGGTGCGCTTGAGCTGGTCAAACATCTCAATGTCGTGCTGTCCCACGAAAGTGATCGCCGTCCCGGCTCGTCCCATCCGGGCGGTGCGTCCCACCCGGTGCACGTACGTCTCGACGTCCTCCGGCATGTCAAAGTTGATGACATGTGAGATCTCCGGCAGATCCAGTCCCCGCGACGCCACGTTGGTGGCGATGAGGATCGGGGTGCGCCTTTCTTCGAACGCGCGCAGGGCTGCCAGGCGCGCGCCCTGGCGCATCCCGCCGTGCAGCACGCCTACGCGCTGGTCTCTTCCCAGCGACTTCGCCAGCCTGTCCACGCGATATTGGGTGCGCCGGAAGACCAGCGCTGACTCAATCGGCTCATGGCGTAACAGCCGGCGCAGCGCCTTGACCTTGTCCTCTTCTGCGACCTCCAGATAGAACTGCGTCACTGAATCAACGGTTGGTTTGGACGCCGCGATGCGCACCCAGACCGGATTGCGCATCTGGCGCTCCGCGATCGCACGGACGGCCTGCGGCATTGTGGCGGAGAACAGGGCGGTTTGCCGCGTGGCCGGCGTCAGGGCGAGAATGCGGGAGACATCGGGCAGGAAGCCCATGTCCAGCATGCGGTCGGCTTCGTCGAGGATGACCGTCGTAACCGAATTCAACCTGATCGTGCCGCGCTGAACGTGGTCGAGCAACCGGCCTGGAGTGGCGACCGCAATGTGCGGCCGCTTGCGCAGGTCGGTAAACTGCTGCTCGATGCGCTGCCCGCCGTACAGCGTGACGACGGCCAGGCCGCGGAACCGGCCGAGGGCGCGAAGCTCGTCGCTGACCTGAATGGCCAGCTCACGGGTCGGAGCCAGCACGAGCGCTTGGATGAGCCGCTGCGCAGGATCAAGGCGTTCGACGATCGGAATCCCGAACGCGCCCGTCTTGCCGGAGCCCGTCTGCGCCTGACCGACGAGGTCACGGCCTTCACGCAAGAGCGGAATGACCTTGCTCTGAATGGGCGTGGGCTGTTCCCAGCCCAGCGCCTGTATGGCCCGGAGTGTGTCCGGGCGAAGGGTGAGGTCGCCGAACTTGGCCGGCGCCTCGGATGTAGCTGTCAAAATAGAAATCGCCTCCTTGTGTTCCGGTCAACTGACCGGATGCGGCTATTGCCGCGTGAGTTGGTGCCGGCATCTGCGCGTGTCTCGCCGGATCCAACTCGCCACAAGAAGGCCCGCGACACACAACGCGAGGGACGCCGTCTCTGGCATCCCTCGCAGAACGCATTATGACGACAAGATTAGGTTACCACGTCTGGACCGGAAAGTCAAACTACCTCACCACCGCGGCCCTCGGTCTCCGCGATCACGCCGGCCTTTCCGCTGACCTCCGCCGCCACCACCACCGCCGGGCCGTCCACTTCGCGGGGGACCGCTCCCGCCGGGCCGCCAGCCTCCGCCGCCGTCGCGATCCCGGAAGGACGGTCGCTCGCTGCGGGGGCGCGCCTCATTGACCACGAGCGCGCGGCCCTTGTATTCCTTGCCGTTCATGGCCGTGATGGCGTCGGCGGCTTTCTCCACCGGCACCTCCACAAACCCGAACCCGCGCGAGGCAATGAGGCGGGTTTCGGCCACTGGACCCCATGCTTCAAATAGGGTCCGCAGATCTTGCTCGGTAACATCATATGGCAAATTCCCCACGTACAGACTCTTCGACGCCATAGTGACTCCTCTCGATGCGTGATCCCGGATGGTGACTCAGCGGGTACCGGAGCCGTTGCCGTTTCGTGATCGTGAAGACTCTACGGGGTGTCGCAGCGGCGCTGTGCGCGGAAGGGACCGTTCTGCGCCGCGGTAGGCGAACTGGACGATGCGCGCAGCGGCCCGGCCCCGGTAAGTGAGGACGGCCAGGCCGTTCCGCCGTGCCCGGATCTCGCCTGCGCTCGTTCCGGCATGCTTGCTAAGCGCAGACTGCAGACCAGTGAGAAACTCGGCGGGTCCTTCCAGCGCGATGTGCCGCACCGCCGAATGGGAGACCGGGATGTGTCCCCGCCCGAACGGGGGCATGCCCCGTCCCCCCTCAAGATACCCCCGCACAAAGTGCGGCAGCAGGGAGGGAGGAATCAAGGCGACGGGGACGGAGCCTTCCAGCGGATCGGCCCCCGGTGTGCCCCACTCCGCCAGCATCTGCGCCAACTCACGGTCGCGGACGTACGCCTGCAGTCCATCGCGGCTACTCTCACACCATTCGCAGGTGGGATGACCCGTGCAGAGATCATCGATCAGGGTGGTGACGTGTTCGATGTCGCGCCGGTCGACGGTCAGCACCAGCGTCGGCACCGAACCCTGTAAGAACAGGCGGCCGGCCGCGGCGATGTAGCCCACCCAGTACAGCTGGGTCCCACCGTGCGACCGCATCGCCCCCTGCCGGAGGTTGAACGGGTTGAGCAGCCGTTCGTCCTTGCGGCGCCGGATAATGCGCAGCACCGCCGGCAGCGGCAGGCCGTGCTTTGCGGCGATCTGATGAGGCGCGAGTCCCGCGGCAAAATCGGACTGGATGTGGAAGAGTTGGTAGGGATCCCGTCGCGGGGGTCGGCGGGTCGGAGTCACTTCCTTATCTTACCACGAGCGCCGCCGTGGCTCCAGGGGGAGTTTAGGAAAACCGGGCCAGCCTGAACAGGGCGATCCGGTGGCGCGTGCGGCCGTCAAGGGCCAGGTCCGCCAGCACCTCACCGACTACCGACGCGAACTTGAAGCCGTGCCCTGAGAAGCCGCAGGCGATGGTGACGGTGCCCCACTGCGGGTGCCGGTCGATGAGGAAGTGGCCGTCAGGGGTATTGGTGTACATGCACGTCGCCGTCTGCTGGAGCTCCCCGCCGGCATCCGGCAGGTGGCCGGCCAGCAGGGCCCGCATGCGGTCCACCTCGTCTGGGCCCACCTCCCGCCGGATGGTGTCGGGTGTGCACCACTGGCCGCTGTGGTGGTGGGCGACTTTTACACTGCCGTCCGGGAGGGCGGGGAAGCCGTAGAAGAAGGCGTCCTTCCGGTACTCACAGATGTAGATGGGAAAGCGGTCCGGAGCAAACGCCTGCCCGTTGCGCAGCGGCGCAAACCAGTACATCACGTTGCGCTCAACCTGTAGGGGCAAACCGAGCTCGCGCAGCACCGCTGGGGCCCAGGGACCGGCGGTAACGACCAGGCGCCCCGCCGTGTATGTCGCCCGTGACGTGGTTACTTCCACCCGATCCACAGACGCGCTCCACCGCCGGACAGCTTCCTCAAAATGCAACGCCGCGCCCGCCGCTGCGGCGCCATCCAGGTGGGCCCGGACGCAGGCTTCGGGGAACAGCACCCCCGCGTTGGGTTCCTGCACGGCCACCGTCGATGGCGGCAACCGGAACGGCGGGAATCGCCGTTGCACTTCCTCCGCGCTGATGAGTTCGTGCGGAAGACGGTGGGTGCGCGCGCTGGCGAGCGCCCCCTGGACCAGCACGCCCTCGTGCGGCCCAATCATCAGGCCACCGGTCATGATGAGGAGGCGTTCTCTGGTCTCCTGCTCCAGCCCCCGCCACAATTCGTAGGCCCGCTGAATCAACGGGACGTAGTCGGGGTGTTCAAAGTAGGCTTCCCGGATGATGCGGGACCGGCCGTGCGACGAACCCCGGTCGTGCGCTGGCGTGTACTGCTCGATGCCCGCCACGCGCACGCCCCGCCGCGCCAGATGGTAGGCGGCAGCACTCCCCATGGCGCCCAGGCCCAGCACAATGACGTCCGCGGTCGGCATCAGTTACCCGCGACAACGCGATAACGCGACGACGCGATAACGCGACTACGCGACAGCGCGACTGCGTCCCTGCCGAAGTCATCTAGATCAGTGAAAATAAACTTCTTAAATTGGTCCCGTGCTGTGGTGGAATCCGCTGAGGGCGTAGGGTATCATAGACTGCACATGGCAACATCCAGACCCGCCGCGCGGCAGCCTGTCCGACGTCCCACGTCTGGTAAGCTCCGCGCGATTATCCAGGATGTCGGTACGCCTCCGCCGGCCCCGTTTGTCCCTGCGCCATTCCAGGAAGCGGCGCTGGCGGCCGTGCGCGCCGGGGACGTGTTGGTGGCCGCGCCGACCGGCAGCGGGAAGACCTGGATTGCCGAGCAGGCGATCAGCGAGATCCTCACCGCCGGCGGTGTAGCCTGGTACACCACCCCCCTGAAAGCGCTTTCCAACCAGAAGTTCCACCGATTTTCAGGGTTGTACGGGGCGGAGTCGGTCGGACTGCTGACCGGTGAGCGCCGCATCAACGCCCAGGCGCCCGTGATCGTCGCGACGACGGAAATCCTCCGCAACGCCCTGTACGGTGACCGGCTGACTCCCCAGTTGATTGTGCTGGACGAAGCCCACTACCTGTCCGACCGCGAGCGCGGCACGGCCTGGGAAGAGATTCTGCTTCTGGCGCCCCGCCGCAGCCGGCTCCTGCTCCTCTCTGCGACCTTTCCAAACGCCGAGGTGATCGCCAGCTGGCTGGCCGAAGTCCGCGGGAAGCGGCCCGAGGTGATCGTCGAGGCGGTACGGCCGGTGCCACTGCGGTACGTGCTGGCCGATGGACGCGGGCGGCTAATTCCGCCGGATGCCCTGGGCCACCTGCCGTCCGATGGGCGCCCGTCCGGCTGGCTGGCGGGCCTCATCCGCGAGCTGGAGCACTACAGCCTGTTGCCCGCGATCCTCTTCTATCCGTCACGCCGGCAGTGCGACGAGGCGGCGCGGGAACTGGCGGCGCTGCGGGCGTTTGGCCCGGAGCTGCGCGCGGCCGCGTTTGGCCGCTGGGAGCGTGAGTTCCCGTTCCTGCGCGGGCACGCGTTCCGCAACGCGATCATTGACTCCGGCATCGCTCCCCATCACGCCGGCCACACCACAGCCTGGCGGCTCGCCGTGGAGGATTTGCTGGCGCGTGGGCTCATCCGCGTTGTGTGCGCCACGACGACACTGGCCGCCGGCCTGGACGTCCCCGCCCGCACGGTCGCGCTCTCGACGTTGGTCCGCAACAGTCCTGAAGGCCCCGTGGTGCTGAGCGCCACCGAGTTCCATCAGATGAGCGGCCGGGCGGGCCGCCGCGGGAAGGACACCATTGGCGTCGTGGTGTTGCCGGCAGCGTCACGCGATGAAGCGCGCGAGGGCCTGGCCTTGATTGACGCCGAGCCCGACCCCGTGACCTCATCGTTTTCTCCCGGGTACGTCCAGGTCCTCAACCTCTTACGCCGCGTCTCGCTGGGGGAGGCGTTGCGGGAACTGAACCGGTCGCTCGCGGCTTACGAGAAGCGTGGAGAAGTCCAGCGCCTCAAGAATGCCATCGGGTCGATCCCGCCCGATGACCTGGCCGAGCGGCCCTGCGATGACCGGCTGATCACCCGCGGCCGGTACGAGCGGATGGCCGAGCGGTTGCGCAAACTGCAGAAGCAGCGCGGGACGCAGGCGGATATCGCCGCGCTGTCGGCTGAGCTCACGGCCTGGCCCTGCGCGACGTGTCCGGTGGAGCAACGCTGCCTGGCCACCCTTGAAGCGCTGCGGGCGCGGGAGCTGCGGCGCTCCTCGTTGCGTCAGGCCTTGCACAGTCTTGAAGGCGCGCTGGCCGATGAGTTCACGCGGCGCGCCGCGGTGCTGCGGCGTCTGGGCTATCTGGACGAGAACTCCCGCCTCACGCCTGAGGGCTTATGGGCGTCAGAGCTCCGTCATCCCAGGATGCTCGTGCTGGCCGAGATCGTCCGGCGCAGCTTGATCGGCGGGTCCACCGCGGCGTGGGCCGCGGTGGCCGGGGCGCTGGCGACGGAGCGTGCCCCGTATCGCGGTGGAGAGGCGGGGCTGGGTGCGTTGATCAAGCTGGCTCGCGAGCTCGACGTCCTCGAGCGGCAGCACGCGCTGCCACCCGATGGCCTCGTGCAGCAGTGCGAGCCGGAATGGGATCCGCAGTCGCGCCGGCGCCTTCCCCCACCGGCCGAGCGCCGCGCGGATGTGGTGATGGCGTGGATGCGCGCGGCAGACTGGTCCGCGCTGGTGGCGGAGAGTCATGCCGAGGAGGGGGATCTGCAGCGTATCATCCTCCAGGCCGCCGAAGTGTTGATGCAGATCGAAGGGTTGCCCTTCCCGGATGTACGGACGGCCGCAAGGGATGCGCGGCTGCGCTTGCTCAGATCCCCCGTCGTCTAACACGAAACTGCGGGACTAGGGCCTGGGGACTAGGCACTAGATTCAAACGACGTCAGTGCTGTGACCCGGTCAACAGGAATCTGGAAAACAGAGTCGTATGTTGGCAGTTACCAGTCCCAAGTCCCCAGTCCCGCAATTGGAGCGTGGCCAGGGTGCGTGCCTGTCCGGTCTGCGAGAGCGAGATGGTAGCCAAGTTCGCCAGCGAGTGCGAACCGCCGGTGGCCTGGTCATGTCCGGAATGCGGGTTGTTCCAACTGGAGAGTGGCGGGCGCCCCTTCACGGCGGAAGAGCACGCGGCCGTTCTGACGATTGCTCCGCAGGTGACGGCCGAACGGCGCATTACCCCGGCGCAGCGGGGGCAGGCCGCGACGCAGGCCAGAGAGATCCTGGAGACATTTGGATCTGATATCCCCGTCGATGTGGAAGGGCTGGCCGGACGCCTGGGGTATCCCGTGAGCTGGCGCAGCCTGCCTCGCACGACGCGGGGCGCCGTTGCCGGCGACGCCGGCCATCCCGTCCTGGTCCTGAATCGTAACTACCCATTCCACGCCGATGTCGAACGGCGGTGGGCCGTGGCGGAGGAACTGGCGCACGCGGTGCTGGGACACGGGACGCTCGTGGCCAGCGAGGAGCCCGGCCGGACGCCAGTGCTACTGGAACCCGCGCGCCAGATGCGCGAGCGAGAGGCCAAGGCCTTCGCGGCCGAATTGTTGATGCCGGCGGCGAAGGTGCGTCTGGCCTTCCAGCGTGAGCACCCAATCATCCTGCGTGCGCTGGGTAGCGAAGAGAGGGCTCAGGCCGCGCGCACCGTCATCGCCGATCTGGCGCGGGAATTCAGGATCTCCCAGCAGGCGATGCGGATTCGGCTTACGGAGCTGGGGCTGCTAAGCTAACTCACGGGAACGCGACGAAATCATATTATGAGCAGTTGTTCCCGCGTTCCCGTCTGTTGACTTTCTCCGGCGTAATGTGCTACTGTCCTCGCGTTCGTCAAGGCAGGTGGTGCCTAATGGTCATGGCAGAGACGAGCATCAGGGTAGTTGACGGCGGTCCACGGACGGACCGGCCCTGCTCCCATGGGTGCCAGACGATGAGACGAGGTCGCACGCGCTAGGATTCGCGGGTACGCGGCACATGGGGCGCAGGGGTTCACAAGACTCTGCGCTTTTTCGTTTTCCAAATGGGAGCGTGCCATGAATCTGTTGGAGCAAATCGGTACAGACATCGAGATCCGGCAGTTTGAGGAACGAGATTACGACGCCGTCGTCGCCGTCTCGAACGCCGTCGTTCCAGACCGACCATGGACGGTGGATGAGCTGCGGTATGAAGATGACCACCTCGACCGGGGGAAGTACATGTTGGAGCGGCATGTCGCCGTCGATCCGCGAAGCGGGGTTCTCGCCGGGTACGGCGAAGTGCGCCATCTCCCCTGGAACTTCCATCCCCGGAAGTTCGGGATGACCATCCGCGTGTTCCCGGACCTGTGGGGGCGTGGGATCGGCTCGCGCCTCTGGGACCGCCTGCAGCAATCGCTGCGGGCGCGAGAGGCGCTGGCGGTGCGGACGCTGGTGAAGGAGGACCTCGCCCACGCCGTACGATTTGTCCAGGCGCGGGGGTTCAGCGAGGTCATGCGGACGTGGGACTCGCTGCTCGACGTCGCATCGTGCGATCTCTCACGGTTCCAGCCAGATCTGGCGCGCGCGGACGCCGCCGGCGTCGCGATCACAACGCTGGGCAGCGAGATGGCCAGAGACCCGAGCTGCCTGCGCGAGGTGTACGCCCTGGACATGGAGCTGGGCGCCGACGTCCCCAACCCCGAGCCGTTCACCCCGGTAGAGTTTACGACCTGGCGCCACCACACGGTGGACGCACCCTGGTTCATCCCTGATGCGTACTTCCTCGCCGTCGTCGGCGGCCAGTACGCCGGGGTCTCGACACTGTGGAAGCCGGGGACCGGAGACTGGTTGCAGCAAGGGCTCACCGGCGTCAGGCGCGCCTTCCGAGGCCGGGGCATTGCCACGGCGCTGAAGGTGAGAACCGTCGAGTACGCCAGAGCGCACCAGTGCCGGCAGATCAAGACGGAAAATGAGATCCACAACGCGACGATGATCGCGATCAACGACCGCTTCGGCTTCCAGCGGCAGCCGGTGTGGATCACGTTTCTCAAGAACCTGGAGGGATAGCGGTGCAGACAGCCGCCGGCGTCATCCTGCGGCCGCTGGAGGACCGCGACTTTGCGGCCATCGCGCGGATCGTCAGCCTGACATCTGGGAGACCGTTCGGCGAGGCGGAGATGCGCGACCAGGTGCGCGAGTTCGAACCTGAGCGCTTCGACCACGGCTGGCTGATCGCCGAACATCCGGACAACGGGGTGGTGGGCTACGCCTGGTATCATCAGATCGCGTGGTCCTTCCACCCCGCCAAGTATGCGATTCGGCTGGCGGTCCACCCGGACTGGCAGCGGCGGGGTATCGGCCGCCGCTTGATGGACCGGGTCTTGGACCTGCTGCTCGGGCGTGGAGCCCAGCGCATCAAGGCGAACGCGCGTGAGGACTGGGTTCGTTCCATCGCGTTTCTGCGACGCTACGGGTTCGTGGAGCGGGCCCGGTCATTTGAATCCCGCCTGCAGGTGGCGCGCTGCGACCTGGCCCGGTTCGCCGGGTACGCAACGCGCGTGGCGCAGGCCGGGATCGTGCTAACCACGCTTGAGGAAGAATTGCGCCGCAATCCGGATTGCCTGCCGGTCCTCTATCAACTGCACTGCACGCTCGACGTCGATGCGCCGCGGGACGATCCTGAACCGCCCACCCCCCTGACGTACGAGACATTCCTGGCGATCAGTGTGCGCAGCCCGCTGGCGCTGCCGGACGCGTACTTTCTGGCAAAAATCGGAGAAATGTACGTGGGGGAGAGCATGCTCAAGCGCGCGGCGTCCGACCCGGGGTGGCTGCATCAGGAGCTGACAGGCGTCGTCTCGGGGTTCCGCGGGCTGGGCATTGCCACGGCGTTGAAACTGCGGACGATCGAGTACGCGCAGCGGGGCGGGTACCGGGAGATCCAGACCAGGAACAGCGATCGCAACGGCCCGATGCTCGCCATCAATGCCAAGCTGGGTTTTGTGCGCCAGCCGGCGTGGCTTGAGTTTCAGAAAGAAACTTCGGCCATTCCGGCGAACAAGGAGAGCGATGCCTGAGCTACGGATACTCGACCTACCAGCGGCCCCGTTTGAGGCTGGGTACCATCACGGACGGGAGGCCGCGGATCTGATCGCCCACAACCTCGGTGTCTACTTCGACCGGTTCCAGCGCGAGGCGCGGTTGTCTCCCAACGAGGTCCGCGGGCGCGCCCGTCGCTACCTGCCGGTGATCGAGGCGGCCGACCCGGCTTACGCCGACGCGATGCGCGGTGCGGTCGAGGGCAGCAGGCTGTCCCTGGATGATCTCGCCGTGCTCAATGCCCGGTACGAACTGATTTACAGCCAGTACTCTGCGATCAACCAGGAGAATGCCGCCCACGTCCCCGCCGGAGGCTGCACGGCGTTCGCCGTTACCCCAGAGGCGTCTGCCGACGGGCACCTCTGGCTCGGACAGAACTGGGACTGGTTTCCCCAGGTCCGCGGGCTCGTGCTCCGGGCGCAGCACCCCGGCGGTTTCACCGTGGCCGCTTTCACCGAGGCCGGGATTGTGGGCGGCAAGATCGGGATGAACTCCGCCGGGTTGGGGCTGGTGATCAACGGCCTGCTGAGCCACCGTGATGACTGGAGGCGGCTGCGCACGCCGTTTCACGTCCGCACCTGGAAGCTCCTTCACGCTCAAACCCTCTCCGATGCCGTGCGCATCATCACAGGCGAGGAGCGCTCCTGCTCGGCCAACTTTCTGCTGGGGCAGGCCAATGGGCGGGCAGAGGTCGTCGACCTGGAAACCGCGCCCCACGCCGCATGCACGCTGGTGCCGTCTGCGGGCCTGCTGGCGCACACCAATCACTTTGTTGATCCCGCCGCGTTGCAGGTGCGGCAGCCCCTGGCCGAAGAGAAGACCTCCACGTACCAGCGGGCGGCGCGCATGCAGCACCTGCTGAAGGAGGGGCGGCGCGCCCGCATGCTCCACGCGCAGGGGCTGCGATCCATCCTGCGCGACCATGCCGGTCATCCCGACTCGGTCTGCCGGCATCCGAATCCGGCGCTGCCTGAGGAAGAGCGGGTCGAGACCGTTGTCTCTGTTCTCCAGGATCTCACCGCGCGGCGGATGTACGTCGCCGGCGGCACGCCGTGCCTGACGCCCTATCAGGAGATAGAGGTGTAGTGGAGTCTGCTCTCGCGCCGAACACGGCCTTCGCGCTCGTCCTGCTTGTGGTGGCGTTCGCCTCCGCGGTGAAGGGCGCCCTGGGCTTTGGATTTCCTCTCATCGCCGTGCCCCTGTCGGCCAACCTCATCGGGGCCCGGACGGCGGTCGTGCTGATCGCCGTCTCGGTGGTGTTCAGCAACTTCCTGATCCTGTTCCGCGGCGGCGGCACCGCCGCAGAGTTCCGCCGTTTTGCGGGCATGCTGATGGGCGTCGTCGCGGGGACGGTCATCGGCGCGCAGTTGCTGCACCGGCTGGATCCGGGTCTCGTGTCCCTGATCGTCGGGATGACGGCACTGTTCGTCGCCGGGTCCGGGTTGCTGAACCGCACGCCCGAGTTCTCGACGGGCGTGGAGCAGGTCGCGGGGCCTGTGGTGGGGCTGGCCGCCGGCGTGATGGGCGGCATCACCGGCATCTTCGCCCCGCTGATCGTGGCGTTCGTGCAGTCCCTGAAAGTGGACAAGCGCCCCTTCGTGTTCTGGTTGACGGCGTCATTCTTCCTGGGGGGTGCGGTCCAGGTGCTCAGCTATTATCAGCTGGGGCTGTACAACCGCACGATCCTGGTCTACGCCGTGGCGACGTTTGTGCCGGTGGTGGCGGGGACGCGGGTGGGTTTTTGGATTCAGGATCGCATGCGCCCGGAGCTCTTCCGCCGCGTGGTCCTCGGCCTAGTGCTGGTCAGTGGACTCAATCTGGTGCTGCGGCAACTCCGTTAGGCGACCGGCACGGTCGTGCCTGATGTGGCAGCACGCCGCAGCGCGTCGAGCACGCGCAGGTTCGCCACGGCATCCTCGGGAGGAAATTGCGGGCGCTGGCCCCGCAGGAGGCAGGCGCCCATGTGGTCCAGCATCAGCGTGTACTGGTTGGTGCCTGGGATCTCCACCCGCTCCTCGCGCTCGCCCCGGCGGACCAGCAGCATCGCCGGATCCTCTTCCGGCTGAAACGGCCGCGGAAGCGTGATCGCGCCGGTGGTGCCGACGACCTCGCAGATCTGGCGGTAGGGCATCCGCAGCCCGCAGTCGAGCACGGCCGCTCCGGCCGCGAAGGTCAGCAGGCCTGCCATGCGCACGTCCACGCCGTGCTCGAACACCCCCGACGCCGTCACTGCCTGGGGCTCTCCCAGCAGCAGCCGGCTGATGTTCACGCAGTAGCATCCCACGTCGAGCAACCCGCCGCCGCCCAGACTCGCGTTCAGGCGGATGTCATCGTCGCGGCCGACCGTGAAGGTGAACGTCGAGCGAACCAGCCAGGGATCCCCGATGGCGCCGGAAGCGGTCAGCCGGCGTAGTTCGCCGATCTGCGGATGATAGCGGTACATGAACGCTTCCTGCAGCAACACGCCAGCCTTCCGGCAGGCGTCCACCATGGTCTGTGCCTGCACGGCATTGACCGCCAGTGGTTTTTCGCACAGCACGTGCTTGCCGGCCTGCGCCGCGCGGATGGTCCACTCCGGATGCAGGCTGTTGGGAAGGGGGTTGTATACGGCATCGATGTCCCGATCGGCCAGCAGCCCCTCATACGAGCCGTAGGTCCGCGGGATCTGGAACTTGGCGGCGATTTCCCGGGCGCGGGTGAGATCGCGGCTGGCGATCGCGACGGCGGTTCCGGTCTGGCTGCGCATCAGGGCGGGGATGACCCGGCGGACCCCGATGCGGGCCGTGCTGATGATTCCCCAGCGCAGGCGGTCGGCCATTAGCGGGCGCGTCGAGTTAGTCGCTCGGCGAGCCTGATGAGTGTATCGGCCCCGGCGACCGCCACCGCCACCACAACGGCCGTGGCCACCAGCCCTCCGAGCAAGAACAGTGCATCACGGTTGAACAGCCCGATGCCCAGGATCAGGACAGTCATGGCCGGGATCGTGTTGAAGAACGGGAGCGGGCTAAGCAGCACGATCCCCAGGAGCAGGACCGCGACCGCCACGGCCCGCGTCACGAGCGCATCCGGAACCCACGTCGCGCGCGGCCGGGCAAGACGCTCGACGCGGCGCAGCAGGGGGATGCCTCGCTCCTGCAGCATCCGCATGGTGCCCGAGGTGAGGCGGTAGTTGCGTACCCGCACCGGCAGCCACGGCCGCGGCAACCCGATCAGCATCTGCACTGCGAGCAGGATGTACAACAGCCCGATAAACGCCGCAGACCCCGGGGGCAGCACCGGGATCATCGTCGGCAGGGCAAGGACACTCATGATCAGGCCAAAACCCCGCTGGGCAACGCGATCGGCCACCTCACCGACGGTGACCACCTGGGAGCCGAGCATCTCGGCGATGATCGCAGAGAGCGGTTCGCGTTCAGAGGATGTGGTCATCGCCAGGTGTACGAGGCAGGCCCAGGAAGAGGTTCACCGTGAGAGCCATCGCCCCTGTTGCCCTCACGACAAGCCCCGTACCAACTTGGTCTGCCGCGTAGGTCGGGTTCCCCACCAGTTTCACGAACCAAGTTTGGTACGGGGCAAGGAGACCGCCAGTCGGGCGCGGAAGTCTCGTTGCGACGAAGATGAGCGCGATGCCCCCGAACGCGTTTACGCCCTCTGATCGCAAGTTTCTCGCAGGGATCGTGCACCATGTGTGGCGGGCCTGTCAGGTCTACGTCACGGTGGTGATGGAGCGCAGCCCGGGCCATGCCCGTCCGGCGCTGGATGAGCTCGCGAAGTGGGCGGCGGCCCGGCGCCGCGAGTTGGGAAGCCACAACGACACGTCCCGGCCCCTCAGCCCATCCGCCCAGCAGGCGGGACGTGCGCTGCTGGATGATGTGGAGACGATCAGCAGGCAGGTAATCGACATGATCACTTCCCTGCAGGCCTCGCCGCTGCCGCCGGATCAGGTGGAAGAACAGACGCTGGGCATTATCGAGGGTGTGTTGCGGTGGACCAGCCTGATGGCCTCACAGCTGGGGATCACCGGCAACCTCCGGCCGCACACGCTGTGGTTTGAGCGCTGAAGGACACGGTGATTTGTGATTCGCCAACGCACTCAATCTACACAACCTACATAACCTACACAATCTACACAAACGACAAGATCAGGGGCACAATCTGCAGGACAGCTTGTCAGGTCTTTGCAGGTGATTGTGTAGATTGTGTAGTTCGTGTAGGTTGCGTAGGTCGTGGGGTAGCTTTCAGGAGTTGGGCGCGGCGGAAGCACCCGACGGTATGGTCGTTCACCATGCCCACGGCCTGCATGAACGCGTAGCAAATGGTCGGGCCCACGAAGCGAAACCCACGGCGCCGCAGGTCTGCGCTCATGGCCACGGAGACCGGGCTTTCCGCGGGGATCTGGGCCAGGGTACGGCGCCGGTTCAGTAGCGGGCGGCCGTCCACGAAGCCCCAGATGTATCTATTGAACGATCCGAACTCGCCCACCACCTCCAGGAACGCCCGGGCGTTGGCAATCGCCGCCAGGATCTTGGCGCGGTTGCGGATAATGCCCGCGTCGGTCATCAGCCGCCGGATATCGCCTGAGGCGTAGCGCGCGACCCGCCTGGGATCAAATCGCGAGAACGCGCGGCGAAAGTTGTTCCGCTTCCGCAGAATGGTGTCCCAGCTCAGCCCGGCCTGCATCCCCTCGAGGATCAGAAACTCAAAGAGCACCCGGTCGCTGTGCCGGGGATTCCCCCACTCCCGATCGTGATACGCGCGCATCAATGGACTATGGTCCGCCCACGCGCAGCGCCGTACTCGTTTTGCAACGCGCATTATTCTGATCCCTAATCCCGGATCCCTAATTCCGCAGTTAGGGTTTGGCCGCGGCGATGTGGTTGCGCAGCAGCCCGATGCCCTCGACTTCCGCTTCGACGACGTCGCCGACGTGCAGCCATTTTGGTGGATTGAACCCCATCCCCACGCCCTCCGGGGTACCGGTCGCCATGATGTCGCCCGGTTCGATGGTCATGCCGGCCGATAAGCTCTCAATCAACTGCGCCACACCGAAGATCATGCTCGCGGTCGTCGCATTCTGGCGCAGTTCGCCGTTCACCCGCATCCTCAGGCGCAGGCGCTGCGGATCCGGGATGGCCGAGCGGTGGACGATCCACGGTCCAAGCGGAGCGAACGTGTCGAGCGACTTCCCCTTGAACCACTGCTGGTGCCGCCGCTGCAGATCGCGGGCGGTGACGTCGTTCATGATAGTGTATCCGAAAACGTAGTCCAATGCCTTCGCGGCGGGGATGTCGCGGCCGCGGCGGCCGAACACCACCGCCAGCTCGACCTCGTAATCCAGCGCCTGCGTCACGGTGTGATAGGTGACCGGCGCCCCCGGACCGATGACGCAGGTCGGCGGTTTCGTGAAGAACACCGGGACCTCCGGCGGTGCGCCCCCGGTTTCTCTGGCGTGCTCGATGTAGTTGCGGCCCATGCACATGATGTTCTTGCGAGGGCGCTGGATTGGCGCCAGCAGTCTGGCGCGCGAGAGGGGGATGGATGGACGCCTCGCGTTCACCCAGGCCTGCGCCTCCCCCCACAACGTGCGCAGCGTGCTCGCGGGCACCTCCGCAATCACCCCAATCATGTCGGCGGGTATCTTCGTCTTCTTCCGCTGAGCGACCGCGCCCAGGTCCACGAGCCGATCCTCGACGACAAATGCCAGTCGCGCTTCTCTCCCCCGCTGGTACGTGGCGAAACGCACTGTGTCCCTCCTGGTTGGTCGTTTCGTGTTCGGCAGGGTGTGCTTCTGCGGGCGACGAACGCTACCCTCCGATTCCCCAGCGTGTGGACAGGAGGACCGCGATGCCCAAGGTGATGGTGTTTGCCGGGACCGCCGGCGGCCTGTTTGTCTTTGAAAGCGACGCGAGGCGCGCGAAGTGGAAGCGCCGCGGCCCGTACCTGAAGGGGCTGTCGGTCAATCATTTCGCCTGGGATCCCAAGCGCAAGTCCATCTACGCCACCACATCGTCCGAGGGCCTCCTGGCCAGCCGCAACTTCGGGAAGTCATGGACGCCGCTCAACGACGGCCTGCCGATCCGCAAGCTGTGGGCGGTTGCCGTGAACCCCAAGCACTCCGACGATCTGTGGGTGGGAACCCACTACAGCTATCTGTTTCACAGCACGGACCGCGGTCGCCACTGGACGGTGCACGAGGGCTACCTTGGTGCGCCACTGAAGGAAAACCGTTACGGCGACTGGGCCTTTGGCACGATCGGCAACTCCTTGCACGGTATCCACATCGACCCGAAAGATCCCAGGCGGATGCTCATCGTCAGCAGCACAAACCATGGAGCGGTACGGACTCTGGACGGCGGGGAAACTTGGGAGCTAGCCCGCCAGGGCGTCTACGAGTCCTGCCCGGCGGCGGGCCGCAGTGAGCACATGCGCCCGACGAGTGAGGAAGAGCGCGCCAAGGCGGCCGAAGACCACCTGGCCCAGGTCCATGCCTGTACACACCGCATCGGGATCTCGCCGGCTGATACGCAAGTCATCTATCGGCAGCAGCACTGCGGCGTCTATCGCAGCAACGACTTCGGTGCGTCGTGGCAGGATATCTCGGCCGGGCTCCCGGAGCGCCACGGCTTTCCGCTGGCCGTCCACCCCCGGGACGTCAACACCGCGTATGTTGTGCCCGCCTATCAGGGCAATGGCTGCAAGAAGCACAACAGTTGCATCATCGGCGCCCTCGAGGTCTACCGGACGCGCTCCAGCGGTCGAAGTTGGGAGAAACTCACTGACGGTTTGCCAAGAAAGGTGCATTGCGTAGTGCTGCGGCACGGCATGGATGCCGACACCCTGCGTCCGGCCGGCGTGTACTTCGCGACAACGACCGGCGAGGTGTACGGCAGCCGCGACGAGGGCGATTCCTGGACGGTGGTGGGAAAGGGGCTGCCGCGCGTGCAGGGCCTCGTGACCGCAGTGGTCTGAGGAGTCAGACCGGGGTGGCAATGCGCCGGCGGGGCAGTCGCGGGTGGTAATCCCGGACCGCGAAGTGCTGAGCCCGGAAGGCAAACAGATCAGCGATCGCCGGGTCCAGGGTCACCGTCGGCAAACGCTGCGGCTCCGTGGCCAGCATCACCCGCACATCCTCGAGCTGATTGAGATAGATGTGCGCGTCGTCGATCCAATAGACGAGCTCGTTGGCCCGATAGCCGGTGACCTGGGCGATCATGAGTGTCAGCGCCGCATAGTGGATCAGGTTGAAAACCAGGCCCACTGGCGCGTCCGCGCTGCGCTGGCGATGGGTGAGGGTCAGCGTCCGGGTACGCGAGTTCACGTGCACGTGCACCCAGCCGTGGCAGGGCGGCACCACCACCCGCCGGCCGCCCTCGTGCCCGGTCAGCACGTACTGCGGAATCCACGGCGAGAGCTCGTGATGCCGGGCATCGGGCCGTTCCTTGACCTGCTCGATGAGGTGCCGCAACTGGTCAAACGGCGTGCCTTCCGCAGTGGGGAATCTCCGAAATGCCGCACCGTATGACCCCGGCCCGAGATCCCCGGGGGGAAGACCAAACTTCTCGCAGTGTTCCGCGGTGACCCAGGGGTCCCACCAGTAGCAGCCAAATTGCTCCAGGTCCTGTTGAGTGTGTGCGCCGTTGAGAAAAGCGCACAACTCGCCGAGGGCCTGGTGGAAGAGCGATGGACGTCTCCCGTTCTTAGGTTCGCGGGCGACGTCGCGCTCGGTCACGACAGGGAACCCGTTTGCCAGCGGGAACCGCATGGCGTGGCCGATGACTTTCAGGGCCGAGACGCCGTGCTCGGTCGGGACCTCTTCGCCGGTGGTGAGGATGCGCAGGAGCAGATCACGGTATTGGGTATCAGGGACGCGCTTGTCGAACGGCAGGTACTCGATCATGAAGCCACACATTCTGTCGAGGCCGGAGCCCGAAGCCCGATGCCCGTCTGTGAAGATAAAGCGACCTCAGGGAGGAGGTGCGGGCGAAGGAGGAGTGGTGTCCATGCGTTGCCTAGTGGGGAGCCTGTCGTGGAGGCGTCCAAGAGCAGACTCGAAGGCTCCTCCCCCCTGCAGGTCCTTACGCTTATTCCCCGCCAGGTGGCAAACTCCTGCCTCAGATATCAACATCTTGTGGATAATTTGGGGATATGGCCCCAGGGCCTGCGCCGACCGGTCGTTCGCCTCTCGTCCGGGTACCAGGTACCGTGCTTTCACCGTGCCCATAGGAGGCGCCTCGGAGTTGTCAAAAGGTGGGGCATGACCGCCCTGACCGACCTCATCCGGCAGAAGCTTGCCCGACGCACCCGTCGGATGATCGAGGCTGACGGGCTTACCAGGGCCGCGGTACTGATTCCGCTCCTGGTGCAGGATGGAACCCCGCTTGTCCTGTTCACGCGGCGTACCGATACCGTCCAGCACCACAAGGGCCAGATCTCGTTTCCGGGCGGGGCGACCGAGCAAGGCGACGTGGACGCCCTGGCCACAGCGCTGCGGGAAACTGAGGAAGAGGTCGGAATTCCCCGGGGCATCGTGGAGGTCCTGGGGACGCTGGACGACGTCCACGCGACGGTGAGTGGATTCTTGATTACGCCCTTCGTAGGGATCATTTCGGATCCCGTGCCGCTGCGGATCAATACGGCGGAGATCGCCGAGGTGCTGAGCGTGCCGCTGAGCGTGTTTCGTGATGCATCGAGACTACGGATGGAACGGCGGGAGCGAGGCGGCCAGCAGGTCGATGTGTACTTCTACACACACGGCCGGTATGAGATCTGGGGCGTGACGGCGCGCATCATGAAAAGTTTCATCGATGCCGTGTTTGGGGAGTCTCCTCCATGATTGCGGTGATTTCCGATATTCATGGCAACCTCTGGGCACTGGAGGCGGTCTTGCAGGACCTGGACCGGTTGGGTCCCTCGCAGGTCATCGTCGCCGGAGACCTCGCCCTTGGCGGCCCCCGGCCTGCAGAATGTGTTGAATTCGTCCGCCGCCGCGGCTACCCGGCGATCCGGGGCAACACCGACGAATGGCTGACCTCCGCCCCGGACTCGGTCACCGATGCCATCGGATGGGCCGCCACCCAGATGTCCGACGCCGACAGGCGGTACCTGGCCGGCCTGCCCTTTCTATGGCGGATCCCGCACGGAGCCGGCGATCTGGTGGTGGTGCATGCCACCCCCTGGAGCATCAGCGATGTTGTGCCTCCCGACGCCCCGGAGCCGGTGATCCGCCGTGTGTTCGCCGATACGGCGGCGGCCGCCGTGGCCTACGGGCACATTCACATCGCCTACGTGCGCGAGCTCGGCGACAAGTTGCTCGTCAACCCAGGCAGCGTGGGGTTGCCCTTTGACGGCGATCAGCGGGCGTCTTACGCGACGCTGAGTGTCGAAGGGGACCGATGGCGGGCCGCGCTGCGCAGGGTGCAATATGACACCGCGGCGGCCATCGAGGCATTGCGCGGCAGTGGCAACCCCGAGGCTGAACGGTTCGCCCGAAGGCTCCAGCAGGCCTCAACCAGGTAGCAATCTGCAGAAATGAAGCCAAAATTGAGTAAAATTGTCAATTGTAGTCCAATCTAGTCCTAATTCCGCGAAATTTTGTTGTCGTCTGGTCCTTTCTTCCCATTTCCCCGTATTTTGCTGATTTTCATGGGATTACGGACTGCCGTTCGGTTGTTCCGGAATTGGGCAGGGGCTTGCTATACTGGGCATGAATCTCCTGAGGAGACTCCCCCATGAAGCAGCAGACAAACCCCTTCTTCACTGTGAGCGTCGCAAGCAGCCTGGTGGGCGTCAGCCCCCAGACGCTGCGAAAATGGGAGCAGCACGGGCTCATCTATCCAGTCCGCGAAGGACGGTCTCGCCGCAGGCTCTACTCCTGGCAGGACATCGAGCGGGCCCAGCAGATTCGCTACTTTGTGATCCGCAAGCGTGTCCCGCTCCGGCACATCCGCTTGCAATTACGCCTTGGGGCTGTGCGCAAGATCCCGGCGCAGGCGACCGGCGATGGCCGCCGGGGCGCACCGCTGATTCCCCGCCTCGCGCTGGCCATCCCACGCTAACACGCAAACCCTGTGATTAGTGATTCGTGATTCGGGACTGCGGGCTCATCCTGCCACGCAGAAGTGCTAATCTAGTAGTAACGAATCACTAATCACAAATCACTAATCACTCTGATCAAGCCCGCAATGCCTATGGATACGCGCATATACGTCGATCACGGCGCCACCACGCCCACCGACCCGCGAGTGGTGGAGGCGATGCTGCCGTTCTTCACCGAGCAGTTCGGCAACGCCAGCAGCATCCACCAGTTCGGGCAAGACGCGCGGGCGGCAGTGGACCGGTCGCGCGAGGTGATCGCGTCGGCCCTCGGGGCGAGCCCGGCCGAAATCGTATTTACCAGCGGCGCCACCGAGGCGGATAACTTTGCCGTGCTCGGGGCGGCGTGGGCGAACGAGGCGCGGGGCCGGCATCTCATCGCTTCGCCGGTTGAGCACCACGCGGTGCTGGAACCCCTTCGGTTCTTACAGTCCCGTGGATTTGATGTGACATACCTTCCCGTGGACCGTGATGGCCGCGTGGATCCGGACGACGTGCGCGCGGCCATTCGCCCCGACACCGTGCTGATCTCCGTGATGCACGCTAACAATGAGATCGGTACGCTGGAGCCCGTGGCCGAGATTGGCCGTCTCGCGCGTGAGGGCGGAATTCTGATGCATACCGACGCCACACAATCGGTGGGCCTGCTCCCGGTTCACGTGGACGCGCTGAGCGTCGACCTGCTGTCGATGTCGGCGCACAAGCGCTATGGCCCCAAGGGCGTCGGCGCGCTGTACGTTCGCAAGGGATCCAACGTGGCGCGCATCCAGCATGGCGGATCGCATGAGCGCAACCGCCGGGCGGGGACGGAGAACGTGCCGGCGATCGTAGGATTTGGGGTGGCGATCCGCATCGCCATGGAGTGCATGTACGATGAAGCGACCCGCCTGCGCCGGCTGCGGGACCGCCTCATCCAGGGGCTCGTCCGCCTCGACGGCGCGCACCTGAATGGGCATCCCGTCGAGCGGTTGCCCGGGAACGTGAACCTTTCGTTTGAAGGAGCCGACAGCGAATCCATCCTGCTGGCGCTCGACTTTCAGGGTGTGGCCGCGAGCAGCGGGTCGGCCTGCACCTCGGGCAGCCTGGAACCCTCCCACGTGCTCAGTGCCATCGGCCTGCCGCCGGAGATCGCGGCCGGCACCATCCGCCTGACCCTGGGACGCTGGAATACGGACGAGGACGTTGATCAATTGCTGACGGTCGTCCCTGAGGTCATCGAGAATCTGCGCGCCGCCTCGGCAGGCCGTCCGCGCCGCGCCGTGCCGCAGCGTGCTGCGCAGCGGAGCGGGCGATAGACCGGGAGATGGCCCCCCGCGCGGCGAACCGTGTTTACGTAGGAGCGCGGAGCATTCACTCGTGACAGACTACGTCCCCGTCTTTGTGCATTTTGCGCTTGCCGTGGCGCTTACGGCTGTTCTCCTCACGGCGCACGCACTCGTCGGCGGATGGCGTTCCGCGCGCGCCGGTGGCGCGCGCCGCCCGCTGCCGGGGCAGGCCGAGCCCTATGAATCCGGGGTATGGCCGATCGGCTCCGCCCGCGAGCGGGTCCCCATCCGCTACTACCTTATTGCGATGCTCTTTCTGCTCTTCGAGGTGGAGGCGGTGTTCTTGTACCCGTGGGCCGTCGTGGCCCGCGAGTTGAAGGTCTATGGCCTGGTCGAGATGCTGGCGTTTGTCGCCGTGCTTGGGCTGGGCTTCCTCTACGCCTGGAAGCGAGGGGCGCTGGAATGGCAGTGACACCTCCGCCCGAGCGCGGCACCCTGGTCTCTCGCGCGCGGTCGCCGGCAGAGGCGACC